>Ga0076055_101_pt1 | contig 23681 bp, 17 predicted proteins | sample RifGroB1_FD_68086 | JGI IMG/M metagenome (GOLD analysis project Ga0076055, IMG submission 68086) | Parcubacteria (Kaiserbacteria) bacterium GW2011_GWB1_50_17
GGACAGAGATGCGGGGGACAGGCACAGTTTTTCCCGTCGTCTCGTGTCATAATATTGCTTTCACAGGTCTTCCCGGAACTCGTATTGTTGATGCCAACTTGTATGTATCGACCATCTGCTCAACCCAGCGCATGTCGCCAAACGGCGCGCCTCTATTCAGCGAGGTGCGTAGTGAATCAAGATCTTTTGGAGAATCCGGCGTGTTGATCCACGAGCGATAGTTGCGTGGTAAGTCGACAGGAGATTCAGAAAGAAGTTCCTTCTGCTTCTTTGTGCCGTTCAAACGAAGCCACGCGCTCCCCCACTGCCACGATTCAGCATTTCTTGAGAGCTTTGCTCGCACAGGATTACGCTCAATGTATTTTAGCACTGTGAGGAGGTGGTAATCTGTTTTGGTGAGAAACGATTTGTAGCGACCTTGATAGAGTGGGCCTGTACCGATGGTTTCTGTGAGTGTATGTACCTTCCGCGTGTGAGCATTCGTGAGCCAATGCATGAAGTGTCTCATGTCTCCATCGTTCGCTGGATACAAAAGCAGATGCCAGTGATTTGGCATGAGCGCATAGCCGAGAATACGCATGCCAATCATCTCCTTTGCTTCATGGAGGAGATAGAGGAAGAGTTCGTAATCGTTACGATCGTCGAAGATACGTAATCGACCAACGGCGCGATTGATGACGTGATACACATGATCACCAACATCGACTCGTGCTACACGAATCATTAAAATACTGTACCACAGTTTTTAGGGATTAACTGTGCCTGTCCCCGTTATTGTTCTCTAGTACTGTGAGTTGCCCGTCGTTGGGCGCCAAGATGCCACAGTTGGATTCTGGGAGGGTTTCTGAAGTGTTTTCGTTCTCTGTTGAGGTTGCGGCGTTCTGGCTGCAACCAACAACAGATCCGGAGGGTTCTGGAGTTTCGGCGAGGATTACGCCTGTTGGGGCGAATATCAACGCTATTAGGAAGAATGCTAGGGCTTTCGACATCTTTTCAGGTTACCAACAGCTTAGAGAGTTACCAACTGGACGGTTTAGATCGTGATGGTACCGTCTTGATGTTATGAGAAAAGTTGGTCATCACTTATTACCTCGGACTTTTTCAAGCGCTTTTTCAAGTGGTGCCATATCAATTGATGTGCGATTGATGTTGTCGTTTTTATCAATCCACTTATGGAAACCTCCTCTCAGAACTCGAAGACCTTCTTCTGTCACGTCCGTACTCATTAAGCGAAATTCTCTGGTTACCTCGTCTTTTGTGTTTGGCAAGCAATCATCGCTTGCTAGATTGTTTATACGAAGAAATTTTATTAGCTCCCAAACTTCATCTTGCAAATATTCAAACGTAGCCAATGCTCCTGGCACTTCGAGTAGTGCGGCCAATCTAAATATTTGGAACGGTTTATCAGTCATGGTATTTAATCAACCCTATTCAGTTGCGTCTTCGTCTGGGACGCATTTATCAAATTGCCGGTTTGTCTGTCTTTTATGAACGTCCCTCCCGCTTGTCGTATGCTGTCCTCTTTCAAGGTTTGCGTAGCTTTATCTGCTGTTTGGCTAGTAACCTCGTGCAGACCTTGCACTCTACCATTCTGGATAACCGCGAAATCTATTCTTCTTCCCTCGCCAGTGAAAGGATCTTTCGCAATTGTTCCGTCAGCATTCCTTAGGTACACTTCTCTTTGTATAGATGCATCGGGGAATTGTTTTGCTAGGTCGCTACCGAATTGGGCTTCTCGGCGCGCTCCGGAAATTGCATTCCGGAGCATATTATCTGCTGCCGACAATCCTTTGATTCCTGCTTTGATCTCCCCAACGGGAGTTAAGAAAAGTCCTCCGGCAACCAATTTTGTTCCTAAACTCGCATTCGGGTCGGCAATTGTTCTTCCTGTATCGAATGCATCGTATGCGGTAAGTGCGAGAAGTCCGGCACCGATAATAAGTGGCACAATTCTGCCTTCAGGGTCTGATAAAGTGACTGGGTTATCGCGAGAATACGAATACGAATTTTGAAGCTGCGGATCAAGCAGTGCTCTTTGTCCATCTCTTGTTTGTCCGATTTCCCAAAATACCGGATCCTGACTCAAAAACTTTCCAACATCACTCGAATAGTAGCGATTGATCATGTAATCAAGATTCGACTCTTGGTCCCGCTCCGTCCCAGCGAACTGCCGCTGGTCTTGGCTGTCTCCATCGCGGAATCGCTCTGCTCCATATGGATAGAAATCGACAATCTCATTTGCGAGGCCATTTTCGTCGCTGGTGACGTTTGTGCCACCCAAGTGATCACCGTGCATGTAGCTCGTGGTGGTAACGACTGCGTTCGTCCCAGTCAATTCGTTCTCTAGTACTGTGGTCGACCCACCATTTAGCACTAAGAGGTCGCAGTGGGGTTCTTGCGGAGTTTCAAGGGTGTTTTCGACCTCTGTTGAGGTTGTGGCGCTTTGTGAGCAACCAGCGAAAGGATCAGGAACTTCTGGAGTTTCGGCGAAGATTACGCTCGTTGGAGCGAGTATCAGCGCTATTAGGAGCAATGCTAGGGCTTTCGGCATCTTTTCAGGTTACCAACAGCTCGGAGAGTTACCAACTGGACGGGGCGTGCGAACATCGTCATTCCTTGATGTATGACAGGAGATTGTCGTCGAGGTTATCAAACCTACTTATCAGTCTTGAGGCGTTCGATTTCGGCAATAAGCGCAGGTATATCTTCTCTCGCGTGCGCAACAAAATCTTGGTCTTCAACTGTTGCACCTAATAATTCGATGTCGTCATCTGATCGTGATGCCCCTTCTCCAATCATAATAAAGTTCGAGCCAGAATCGTGGTCACGACCTTCCACATATGACTTCCAGGGACCGGGACGAGCAGCGTCGCACCTTTTCTTAATTTCTTCTATTTTCTTCTCTGATAGTGGTTCCATAATTTATCTATTAATTAATAACTATCTACTCGGATTGGGAACAGTTGGTTTAAACAGCTGTTCTGCTTGTTGCGGAGTAACGCCCTGCAAAGTAGAGTGGAATGGATTCGGGTTAGATCCATTTAATCTCGGAGAAGGCAACACATCTCCACCAATTTTTCTTACATCCCCCACGGTTGTAACTCCTACCTGGTTGTGTGGTAAAGATCTTGTTAAATCTAAAAGTGACGCGTCGGCACCACTGTTTACAGATACTCCTTCTAGTTTCCCAGAAGCATCTAGTGTAGCGCCTTTAGCGTTCTTAAATTGATTGGTAGAGCACGTGCCTCCTCTACAAACCAAAGCAGAATCTGGTAATCTCTGTGCTGCCCTCGCTGCATCTGCCGCATTATCAGCCGCTCGTATCGCTCTCACTCCAAGTCCAAACCCAGTCCCAAAGGGTATAAACGCTCCTGCCACGTCTGCTGCCAATGCCGCAGCTTCTGTCTTCACGTCGCCCCCGGTCAATGCAGCACGCCCAAGACTGTAAAGGTCGTAGCCGATGAATGCAATGTCGAGCGCAGTGTCTATAAACTCTCCTTCCTTATCCGTATTCTTGACTGGGTTATTCGCACCGTATGAGTACGCATTTTGGAGCTGGGGGTTCGCAAGTGCGGCCTGTGTTCGCTCATCGACTCCAAGGTTAATAAATACTGGATCTTGAGATAGGAATTTCCCGATGTCCTGGTCATAATATCTGGCACTGGCGTATGTGAGATCGGACTCAGAATCGTATTCGAGACCCGAAAACTTTCTCTGTTCCGGAGTGGCGTTGAAAGTTTTTGACACTCTCTGCGTTCCATACGGATAGTAGTCCACAACCTCCCGGACAAGTCCGTTTTCATCTGAGGAAACATTCATTCCTCCCAGATGATCACCGTGCATGTAGCTCGTGGTGGTAGCAGTAGAGGTCGCGCCGCCTCCGGTCTCGTAGGTGATCTCAAGAATAGGATCGCTTGCTGTTCCCGTGTAGTCTGCAGTTCTGATTTGAAGTCCCGTGATGCCTGTGCTGTTCCCCGGTGCAACATCCGTCGCATCATGACCTTCTCGAAGCCCAAGCTTCGTGTAGCTTGTTTTGCTTATCCACCCCAGGCCTGTTGCGTTGAGGGGGATTGAGAGGTAGGCGCCGGTTGAGACTCCCGTGATGTCAGTGTCGCTCGCCCCCGCTGTCGGATTATCAATCGAGCCAATCTGGTCATAGTCCCCATCCGCGAGAGCCGTCGCGGAGGCGGTCGTATTCTGTACCACGCGTACAAAGTCGCTTCCGTCGTTATCCCCGTCACTTTTGGCATCAACATACACCTTGAGCGTAGCGGCTGTGATTGTAGCGTTGTCAGGAATGCTTGAGGTGTCGAACGGGAGTGCCGTGCGAGCGATCCAGTATGTCGAGCCATCGTGTTCGACATAGGTATACGCGGTGGTCGCCGAACCTTCCGCAGTCCCCGACGTTGCGTCGTGTTCAATGGTCCAGTTCGAAGAGCCGCCTTTGTATATCTCTCCATCCCCGCCAGAACCGGCATAGAACGATGTGGTCGTGGGCGTACCGCCTCCGCCGCTACTCACTAGCTCTACCGTAGCTATCATCTCACCGCTTGGAGTGAAGATGTGCGCAGTCGATGTCGCTCCCGTCGTATTGAAATACTTATTCGGATATGCCGTCGTTATTCCACCAGTTGCTTTCTTCACGCGCTGATTTTCGTGGTCGTAGCCGTAGGTCGTCGTGGCGGAGCCATTTCCAGAAGCTGCGAGACGATTCCGGTAATCCCAAGTGTATGTCCAGTTTCCGGCTCCGGTGATATTTCCGTTGTTATCGTACGAATACGTAGTCGTAGCCAGGCCGTTTGCGACTTGCGTTACCGCGTGTGGATTTGCGTATCCTGTTTCTCCATAGGTGTACGAACCGATGTCAGACTTGCTTGTAATGTTCCCTATCGCGCTATATGCATAGGAATGGCTGAACGGGGTGGAGCTCGCGGCAGTCGTCGAGGCGCTTGTGAGGCGGTAGAGATCGTCGTAGCCGAAGAGGACAACTTTGCCTGTACCGGTATCGGAGTAATCCGTGATGTTCGTTATATTGCCGACATTGTCGTACGTGTAGAAGATGTTTTGAAGTATTTCTGCAAGTCCACCTCCACCACCTGAAGCGGCGAGTGAGAATGTTGATGTTGTTGTGCTCCAAGCGCCGGTCGCACCATCGTCGTCAGAGAACTTGATGCGCCAGTAGTATGTGGTTGAAGATGCGAGAGCTGAACCGGCGTACGAGAGATCAGAGCTTCTGTTTCCCGCAGTCGTCGTCGCCATCGTGGTTGTGCCAGAGTCCCAGTAGGTACTGACGAAACTCGATGACGTTGCGACCTGAATGCGGTACCGGTTTGCTAGATCGCCAGAGTCAGGATCGTTGTAAATCGCTGAAAATTCGGGCGTAGGGTCGCTGATATTCGTCGGATTGGTCTCTCCTTCAGCGAGGAGCGATGTTGGCGCTGTTGGTGCCGAATTCGAACCCTCGGTATAGGTCACCTCGAGGATGGGGTCAGACGCTGTGCCCGTGTAATTTGCAGTTCTTATTTGCAGTCCCGTGATACCAGTCCCGCTCGTTGGAGCAGCATCCGTCGCGTCGTGCCCCTCTCGGAGACCAAGCTTGGTATAACTCGTCTTGCTCACCCACCCTCTCCCTGTGCTGTTGAGATTGATAGTCAGATAGCCACCAGTGCTTACACCCGTGATATCAGTATCCGTCGCACCTGCAGTAGGATTGTCTATAGCACCAATTTGATCGTAGTCGCCATTGGCGAGAGCAGTGGCAGAGGCGGTGGTGTTCTGCACCACTCTGATAAAGTCGCTCCCATCATTGTCTCCGTCGCTCTTCGCACTGACGTAGACTTTAAGATTGACATTTGTGATCGTAGCGCCGTCCGGAAGTCCCGACGTATCAAACGGAAGAGCTGTGCGTCCGAGCCAGTACGTTGAGCCATCGTGCTCGGAGTAAGTGTAAGCAGTGGTGCCAGAACCATCGGCTGTTCCCGATGTAGCATCATGCTCGGTGTTCCAATTTAAGGAACCGCCTTTGTAGATTTCCCCGTCTCCTCCAGAGTTCGAGTAGTAGCTTACAACAGTATCTGTTCGGACCGGATAGGTCACGTCGCGTAGCCACTGCGCGGGAACAATCTTTATAAGATACATCGTGTTTCCGACTCGTTCATAACGTATTGAAATGTTCGTGAGATGTCTGGCAGAATCTCGTGCTATAGGAGACCATAAGTAGATTTTTTGGCCCTCCGCTCCGACTATGACAGCCTCTCTGTCCGTCGTTACGGACGTGCCGTCTTTGAGTTCTTCACCATTCACAAGAACGGAAACACCTTCTTCAATGGTCAGTGTGAAAGGAAATTCAACGTGCTCCTTTCCTTCGATGTCTCCCAGCGATCCCAGATCATTAATAACAACATTTTTGTAGAGAGCTTCGTTTGTGAGCTCGATCTCGAGGTCGATGCCAAAGCCCAATGCGTCGGCATATCGCACTGCTCGCTCGTCGGAGTTTTGCATGAGGGTGCCGTACCCACTATTGGGAGCTAACTTCTCTGCCGGAGTACTGATCGTGAGGTTCAGTCGGTTATTCCTGAAGGTGATAGGCGCTTCAGACAGTCGATGAGGTAGGGTTGCCTGATATTCTGCTTTGTTCATCTCCCAGCCGCCAGGACTCTTTGCAGTTAACGTTGTGTCTATGGGCTCAAAAAGTTCCGTTGAAGAGCTCTTGTAGTATACATCACCGGCATAAAACTTTGTCTTAAATTCCGATCCTCCCGCATTAATTCGCCGATACGATTCCGAGTTTGGAGTTCGTAACCCTGGTACTTCAACGAATGTGCCTACAGACTCCCGCGGTAGCTCAGTGACTATCTGCTCTTCTGCAATTTTTTCAGAGCTCTCTTCCGCTGAAGTAACTTCTTCAGCGGCCATTTCTGGCGCCTGTTCAGGCGCAGAGGGTGTTGTGGTGCTGATGGTAATCGTACTTTCGGTCGTGGTTGCTGTCGTTTCTTTGTTCGTGAGAAATTCTGTGGATGTAGTGGCTGTTTCTTCGCTCGTTGTAGTTGCTGTTGGTTCCTCTACTGTAAGAACCTCCGGCGTAGTTGTGGTTCCTTGTTCAGTCAACAGCAAATCAACCCCGCCTTCTTCAAGAAGCAACTGTACCGCGAGCGGCTGTAGTGTTGCCCTTGCGAGAATACTTTGGAGTGGAGATGTTGCAAAATGAGCCCAATCGAGAACACCCAGCGGACCACCTCCCTGCCACGTACTTGAGGCTATGGTGAAGATATTGGTGAGCCGATAGAGTTTCGTCGCGTCATACGTATATGTACTCTCTACTGCATTCCCGAATTGCTTGAACGACACCGCTTCGGTCGGCGAATAATCAACCTTGTTTATGATAGTAGCGAACGAAGGCTCTCCGTTGCCTTTATGCTCCACTTTCTCAAGTAGTCCTGCCGTGTTGTACGTGTAGCGAGTCTGCGCAGCATTCGGGTATGAGAGGAGAGAAGTATTACCTTGTCTGTCGTAGGTGAATCCGGTCGCGTATGCGGTACCGCTTATTGTCTTCGTGCTTGTGGCGATAAGACCAAGCGCGTTGTAGGTAAGAGTGGTTGTTGCACTTCCGAGCATGACGGCGGAACAAAGCCTGCCAATACCGTTCGTGCAGGAATCGTAAGTATAGGTTACTTCCGTTCCCACACCACCAGTGTAGTTTTCTGTAAGAGCTCGATTGATGTCGTCGTAGGTGAAATTGACTGTCTGACTCTTGGGATCAATTCGCGAAGTAAGGTTGCCTGCATCGTCGTATGTATAGATCCAAGAGCCGTACGTCCCATCTGCCGTATCGTGCAAATCTTCCGCAGAGAGTCGCCGACCGAGACCGTCATATGTGAATCTACGGATGTTGCCATCGGCGTCAGTGGTTGTGGCAAGATCATTTACTGCGTCATATGTATACAAAGTGGTGTAGTTGTTTATCCCCTCGTGCTCCACTACTTGGGCGAGATTCCCATATGCGTCATGAGTAAGGTCTTTGTAGTTGCTTTCTGGATCCGCAACGGTAGTTACCCATTGATCGTAAGTGTTCGTGGTAGTACCGACGGCGGTACCGATTGCCGTAATGCGCTTTAGCGGATCGTAGAGATAACTGGAGTAGAGAACGGTGTTTGTTGAAGCAGTGGTTTTTGAAGAACCGCTTGAGAAATATGGCAATGGCTCTTTCTGGAGAAGACCCAGATTGTTATACGCAAAATCCTTGACTGAAAATTCGTTCGATATTTCGGCCTCTTTTCTCGTCTGTATCTTACGGTCAAGACCGTCAAGATACGTGTAGAGGGTAAAATCTACAGAGCTGTCGAGATAGTTTGTTTCCAAGACCTTTCGAGAGCCCACCGTATCGGTGTAGGAATAGGTTTTTTTGTTCACTAGGGTAGAAGGGGTTGATATATCGGGTTGCTTTTCTGTCAAAGGACGGTCAAGGCCATCGTACGTTATCTCAAACTGAAGACCATTTGGATCAACAGTAAGTTTCGTCTTACCAGAGGAGTAGTCGTACGTTCTGCCGGTGATGTGACCAACGGCATTTGTCGTAGTCGCAACGTAGAGATTGAAGGGATCGTATACGTAGCCGGTGGAGTTGCCGCGCGGGTCGGTCGACGTGGCGACAAGTCCGTAGGAGTTGTAGGAGTAGAGTGTGTCGAGATACGTAGTGCCAGTTTTCCAATTGCTCGTCTTCGTTTCGTTCCCCTCGTCAGCGTTACCGAGCGTGAGACCATCATAATAGTGCCGTGCTTCTTTGACTTTAGTTCCGCTCTGGTTTGTAATCGTTTCTTGCGAAGGTAAGCCGACAACATATGTGCCATCCGTTGCGTATGAGATGTCCGTTGTACGTTTGTCACTTCCGGTGTCGGTAAACGTGCCATCGTCGCTTCCCGTCACTTCTCCCCACTCGATTTTTTGCGTGAGATTCCCATTTGTATTACTGGACGTGAACGATTCTGCTTTATCCTTATGATCTCCATCACCATCGTATGAGAATGTTACTACTTGTGCCTTCTTTACAAAGTCTCTGTCAGTCCCTTGGTTATACTTGTCCCACTCAGTGATGGTTTTTCTGTAGAGATTACTTGAATCATCGTACTCTTCCGTGCGATACACCTTCCCTATTTTTGAAACATGGTCGTTGTATTCGCCTTGTGATGAATTTGAGGCATCTCCCTGGTGTGCGTGCTCTTTGGTCACATGTCCGGCCGCATTTGTGGTTGTCGTTGTCGCAAAACCGGCAAACTTACGGTCATACGAATCGTTGAAATAGTAGAGACCGCCGCCATACGAATATGTGGTCGTGGCAACATTACCGAACCCATCAGAAATGCCGACTGATTCGACTGTAGTGAGTACGAGAGGAAGTTGTCCGTTCGCAGGTACGCCGCCACTCTGGTATTCAGGAGTTCCTTTATAGATGACGGTGGTAATAGCTCCTTCGGAAGTAGCAACTCTTTCAACTAAATCCGCTGATAATCCATCGTGAACGTAAGCCGCTTTGTGATCTGACGAATCGTAGAATGCACGAACAAAATCAGGTAGACGATCACCATCTATATCCAGAATGCGAAGCCCGTTATCATATCCATTATATGCAAATTCGACTGCTGGCAATACGTAATCAGTATCTTCATCTTCCCCCCACTCTAGTTTCCCATTGTTAATGTATACACCCTGTTCAAACCCAGGATAGGCAGAGGAATTGTTAGAGTAGACGACATCGATAAGTCCATCGTCGTTGATGTCAGCAAGTCGCGTTCCGTGATCCAAGTTGGACGCCACAAAGGCAAACGGCAGAGTCGTCGTCGATACTAGATCCCATCCTGTCCCATCTCCTTTGTTCAAGTATATCGCTGATTCTCTACCAGGAACTCCATAAGGATCTTTTGAATACAAAATGTCGGCTAATCCATCGTTATTAACATCAACGAGTCGTGCACCTGTGTCACCCGGATCATTAAAGTACAGCGGCATGGAAGAATAGTTGCTGTCTAATGTCCATCCAGTACCATCACCGTCATTTAAATACACGCCGTCGTGATAGTGTGTCCCGTCAACTGCTGATTGAACGAGATCAGTGAGACCATCACCGTTTACATCCCCTAACTGGACTCCCAGATAAGTTCGGTAGTTAAGGAATGTAACAGGAATTGTCGTACTCGCTTGTAATTCCCAACCCGTACCATCTCCTTTATTGAGGTACAATCTGTTATATTCTTGAGAAGTGAAACTGATGAATGATTGGAGAATATCTACGAGTCCATCACCATTCACGTCGTCGAGAATGACTCCCATGTCAGAATACTCGGAAAAATTTATGGGGATTGAATAGTTATTATCTAATGTCCATCCGGTGCCATCTCCATCGTTTATGTAAACTTCCTTTATGTTGGTCCCATTATAGGATGAACGAATTATGTCCAGTAGTCCGTCACCGTTTACATCCCCAAGACGCACGCCCTGATCTTCCGTTCCAGATGTATCAAAAACAAACGGAATCGTGAAGTTTCCATTTTCTGTCCAAGTTTTTGTGCTAGTCGCATATGAGAATGTACTTACTGGTAAGGTTGTAAGGGCGCCATCATCTGCGTAACCGGTCTCCGTAATTGATTGGAGTAAGAGTCGTTCGCCGCTCTCTCCCGTAGAGTGAGACAGTTCGTATTTCCTCGTCGTCGTTCCGCTTATCTGTACGTCGATCTCATTGATGACGTACTTCGATATCACTTCGAACCCGGGAGCCGTAGACGTTGCGACATCGGTTCTGCTCGTTCGCAAAAAGTCTATGGCGAAAGGACCATCCGTGGTGCCGTGTCCGGTATACGTAATTGTAGAAGGATATACTTGGCCGTTGTCTTTGTCATATTCATATTTGACGTAGTTATCATTCGTATCCCGTACTTCTTCCAAGAACCACGTATACACTTCCGAGCTATCTGAGGGATTATCCTGACGCGAGTTTGTGGTAATGCCAAATGAGTATCTAGTCCCCTTTTTATCGTAAATGGTCCAAACGTTATTAGTTAGGGAGTAGGAAAGGAACGAGCCATTCTCAACACGAGGCGCAAAACTAGTCGTTGTTGCAATACCGGTCGTGGTAGCGAGCTCTCCGTCAAGTGAGGAGAAGAAATAGTAATCGGAATATAAACTCTCACTTCCCTTCTTATTGATTCTCTGAATATACGGAACATTGACACTCCACCCGTATCCAAAAAGATTATTTATCAGGATGTCTTGACTATTATACGTAAGCTGAAGATCTGGTTGGAGTTCATCGCGGCCCGGCGGAGTCTCAATCGGAATTGTGTGATTAAATCCTCCTATACGATCTCTCGTGCTCAAAACAGTTTGGCGGTACGAGTATTCGGGAAAAACGGGATCTTCCTCCTCTGCGTGCACAAGTACCGGAACAGAATAAGAGCCACCAATAAACCAAAGCACGAGAAAAACTTTGAGAAGAAAGTGATTGGCTTGCATATGGACGAATTCAGAAAACATTTCGCAAAATTAGCATGCTTCATGAAGCGAGTGTAAGAATAATCTCCTCCTGTTTTGGGGATAATATGTGACTTAGATTCCACAAGATTCATTCTGTGTGGCGAAGTTCCGCATTTTAGCCGAGATTGATTCTTAATCTTTAGGTATTGAGAGTATATTCAGCCCCTTTTATTACATCCTATCTCGGATACTATAAATCTTTCTCGGCTATCCGAGATGGCACAACTCTCACAAACTCAAGGTGTCAGGAAAAACAGCAGTGGATATGTGGAAAAATCAATATATTCTCATGATTCAACTGAGATTTCCTGAAGAAACACGGCATCTTAAGGAACATAAACATTGTTTGATTTTTATCGTAATTGCGTCACTCCCTGTAGCACGGACTTTAATTTCAATGCGATGTTTTGGAACGACTCCGCGCCACTCATGTTCTCACTTTGACCGATTTGGTCATGAATAAAAGCGCGTATTGACACGGCGTCAAGCGCCGCCAGAAAAGAAATTACCCCGTCGGGAGTAGATTTTAATCCCCCTGATTCAACTTTGGACAGCGCCGTCCTGCATTCATCAACGTTTGCGACCTGCGCAACACCTGGACAATCGCGATACCAAGGGATTCCAAATACTATAGTCGGGATATTACGCATAATAGCTTCCCACCCTGGAGTTCCGGTTATCACGACTACCGATTGCGCTCCCTTCGTGAGTTCGAACGTGTTGGAGAAGGTCGGTACGAGGGTAGTCCGTGGAATGCGCGCGAGACGTAGGTAGTAGCCGCGGTAGCGTGCGCTTGAATAACGTGTCTTCCCGCGCAACCACCACTGCGAAGGGTGTTCCTTGATGACAAGTCTCCAACCCTTTGGCAATGATGCGGCTACTGTCTCCGCAACAAGTATTTGATCCTGAAATACGTCGCCCTGTGGCGAGGTTGAGCGTTCAGGTTGCATGTTGAGAGGAAAATACACGTATGGCTCCGATATTTTCGATATTGACACGACCTCCCCATATTCCCGCGCGAGATTATCTTCAAACAGTCGTTTGAGAAATCTCCAAGTTAATACAAACGTTTTTCCGGAAAGCAGTCCGGAGAGCGCGATGAAAGAGCGATGGTAAAGCAATCCTAAACCAGAGCCAACGGCCTTTTGTTGAGCCATATAGAATGGCTGTGCTTCAGTACGCGAGAATCTATCGAAATACGTCTGCAAATCTACCGGAAGGTCGTGTAAATTCGCACTGGAAGAACGGCGGAGTTCAGTGCGTAACTCCTTGCTTCCAGTCCAAAAATCGTCATAGAACAGAAGATGCGACCCAACATAAGTGTCCTCGAAACAAGGTGTGGGCAACTCGCGCAAGCGAGCGAGCTCATAGAGAATATAATTGTATACGGTATGAGGCACTATCGCGAAAACAACGGCGTCAGGATTAACGGTATCCAGTACCCCTGTCCAGTACGAAAGCATCGAGTAATAGATGTGTTTGCGCTCATTGACCGGTGCCGTGTCGTAGTGCTTGTCCATCATAGAAAGCACGATCGATTCGGTTCGGTATAAGCGCTCAATCAATTCCAAGGATGGGGGCGGGAACGAGGCGTCCTTAAGTGCGTCTGCGGGCTTGCCGTCCCACGCGTCGTAGTGATCATGGAATATGGCCCCCTTCGGCGTGAGATGCGATACAGAGTGGTACCCGACCCAGTAGACTATCTCGTGGCCGGCATCAGTGAGTTCTTTTAAGAGAACGCTGATCTCGGGATTGGGCACCGGCCACACAAGTAGAATTTTCATAGTACTTTAGAATTATGCACGCGTCTCTTTTTCATGCCGTCAGAAACCGCGCCTGCGCTTGCCCCGTTAGAGGCCTTACTGTCGCGAGCAGACCGCGGTGCGGTTTTGCCTCTAATGGGGTAGCCGATAGCTTCTAAGAGCTGTTTCAATAAACGAGCATTGCTTTCTATCGTATTCAAGGGCTTCGCTTCTCCTTTCAAGCACTCGAAGAAGTAGTATGAATCGTCCACGTACATTTGTTCAGCCCATGATTTCTCACCTCCTTTTCCGGGGGTAGCGCCAGCTCCCGATTCGTCAAAGTCCGTCCATTGCTTGGTCCGCCGGTCATAGTATTTCACAATGGCCGCTTTGTAGTCCCACACGATGATTCCATTCTCGCTGATGAGCTTGGTAGACCTGCCGTACGGAGTCTGGAGCATGTCGGTATGAAGTATGATTTGCGGCCCTGATTTGAACTCGAGGACAAAATCAATGATGTCGTACGTGTCTATCTTGAGCTTCGATTTTTTCGCGTAGACCGCGTTCATCTTTTTTATATCGCCGAAGATGTCGACGAGCCAATCAAGGTCGCACATGGCGTCAAGTCCGCCGCCCATTTCCCTCTTTGAAGGATAATAATCGGTGTAGGGCTCATACGGATGCCAATCGGGCAAATACTCCCCTATTTCTACGACACCCGAGAGTACAGGCCCAATGGCGCCTTCTTGTACGAGCTTCTTGATACGTTGCGTGGCTTTCAAAAACCGTACGTTACAGCTGACGTTCGCCACCAATTTCTTCTTCTGCACGTCTTTTTGCAGCGCGTCGAGACCTTTCGTTTTGTGCCAGACGGGATTTTCCACCATGAAATTCCAGCCATTCTTCACAGCGAGTTTCATATAGTAATAATGATCCGCAGGCGGAACGCAGATGAAAATCGCGTCAAAGTCCGAGCTTTCAAAATCTTTCTGGCTTTTCGACGTTTTAATGCCGAACTTTTCTTCCACCTCATATCTCCGATCGGGCCTCACATCCCACCCCGTGATGTCCTTGTAGCCGTACATCTGCGCATGTTTGATACGCCGCCTTCCCATAGAGCCGTTCCCTACAACGCCAATTTTTGTCATGTGGAGGTTTTACTTAGTCTTAAATGCTTATACGCAGAGACGACGTCGTTGAATCGAAACGGGTGCGCAATATGCTTTGATCCCAAATATTCTATTATCTGACGGTTCCGCTCGAAATCTTCGGGTGTATCGATCGAAAGATAGATATCTGAAAAATCCACGCCTCTTGATTCGATAGCTATCGCCGGGAACTTTTCTTCATTCTCGCGGATATACGGCGTGACATGCTCCTTTTGAAATTCTGTCGTTGCATTTTGGTATGCCTCTTTGAGCGAGGCGACATCAAACAGTTCAAAATACAGGCCGTACGGAAACCCTGGAGTTAAACTGTTGGACATCAATCGATAGTATGGGTAGGTAGAATCAAAAAAAGTGATCAGGGCATCAATGATGTACGGATCCATAAAAATATCATCCGCCGTGATGCGCACGATAATATCCGTGTCCGATGCGCCGACGGCCTTTGCGGCCTTATGGAAACGCTCGAGCACATTGTCCTCACTCCCGCGAAAATAATTGACGCCGTATTCCCGGGCGAATTCCTCGAGCGCATCATCCTCCTTTTTGCCGGTAGTCGCCACGACTATATCTGTGAGCTCTCGTGAATGCTTAATATTTTCGAGAAGGTGCCAGAGAACGGGTTTACCGGCGATCTCCTTCAGGATCTTTCCCGGCATTCTGGAAGAACCCATTCTTGCTTGAATAATCGCGATTTTCTTTTTCACCCCGTTAGAAGTCATAGCCATTTACTGACCGAGTGTATACACTCGGTAGAAATAAGAATCTGTATCCGCTAGGAGTTTTTTCGGAGAACCCTTCTCGGCGACTTTGCCTTCGGAGAGCACGATGAGCATATCGGAATCCATAATGGTCGAGAGGCGGTGCGCGATGGCGACGATGGTAACCTTCCCCTTTAATTCTTCGATGACACGCTTGATGTGTACCTCCGACTCATTGTCGAGAGCGCTAGTCGCTTCATCGAGAATGAGAAGTTGAGGTTTGCGCGCGAGCGCGCGAGCGATCACGATACGTTGCCGCTCGCCAGCAGAGAGCTTGATGCCCCGTTCGCCGACTTTAGTGTCGAGCCCTTCGGGACTTTCTTTGATGAAACCATCGATATGCGCCATGCGCGCCGCTTCCATAATATCTTCGTCCGACATCGTGTCATCATAGAACGTGATGTTGTTGCGTATCGTATCCTGTAGAAGGAAGAATTCCTGTGACACATACGCGACTTTGTTGCGCCACTCCGAGAGCGCGATGGTGCGACAGTCGACGCCGTCCAATACTACAGATCCTTTGGCAGGATGAAGAAGGCGCAAGATGAGATCGACGCAGGTAGTTTTGCCCGCGCCCGAAGGGCCCACTATGCCCACCATGGAACCTTTCGGGATCGTGAATGAGACGTCTTTGAGGACTTCGCGACCCTCGTCGTATGCGAACGAGACGTTGTCGAATGACAGTTCAGAGTTAAAAACGAACGGTTTGTCTCCCTGCGCTTTTTCCTTCCACTCCCCCGCGGCGCTTTCGTAATTGATGACGCGCTCAAGGTGCGGCGCGAGTTCGCTCATGTACTGCACGTTGTTCTGTAGTTGCTGGACGTACGTAAAAATACGATAAATGAGATAGAGCAACGCCGGAAGAGCGGCGAGCGAGATGAAGGGTGTCTTGAATGCGAGAGAAAGTATCGCCGCGATATATACGATGCCTATCGGCGCGACGGCTTGCGTTGCGACCTGTTGCAGAATTTGTATGCGCCGCGCGAGCGCCTTTATCCCGGAAAACAAGCCCTCGCCGCGCGCTATCGCTTCTTCGGCGACCCCGTACGCCTTCACGGTCTTGAGTCCGCTTACGTGTTCGGTCACATGATGTAGCGTATCGCGATATAGCGACGCGCGTTCCGAGGAAATACCGTGTACACGGTCCATGAGCGGGCGCAGCGTCACGAATATCAGGATGCCGAGCGCAAAGGTCGACAGCGTTACAAAGGGCGAGATAGAGAACGCCACAATAAGGTACATGAGAAGGCTCGTCGCGAGCGTAATGGTGAAGCTCAGCTTCGTAAGCATCGCGGTCGCAGCCGGTGTATCAATCATCAAGCCCGTCTCGAGATTGCCTAGTTTTTGCCGTAATAGATACGGCCACGAAGCACGCAGGACCATGCTGAAGAGTTTCGAACGCGTGGCTCGTTCATACTCGGTCGTAATGCGTATCTGAATGTAGCTGAGCCATAGGGCGACAAACGCTTTACCTATGAAAAGTGCAACTACAAACGCGAGCAGATACTTCGGTACGAATGGAACGTGTAGAAATATAAAGAAGCTTTGTATCGCTTGTGACAGCATATCCGTCGCCGGATCATGCAGGCCAAGTATGAAGGTGAGAAGCGGAATGACCGCATTGATACCGATACCCTCGAGTAATCCACTGAGAAAACCGAGACCGGTTAGTGCGAGTATCTGCTTTGCATACGGCCTATAGGCGCGCCGCGCGAGCTGTGCAACGGCCAGCATCTGCCGATATATGTGAAGTGTATTGATACTTTCCATGGTCTTTAAATGTATGGTGTAGCACGTTGTGCGGGATACGGTTGTTCATTACTCTGCCAAGCGCAATCACACCTCTATCCACTGCTCCTTCACCCCTCCCAAGAAAGCGGTGCGGTTACGAAGCGATCTGCGCACGCAGAAATGCGGCTATTGAATCGGCTCTTGAGGCCCAAGTGTAGCCGTGAACTTTAGTATACGCAAAATGCGCCTTTTTGCTCGCCGTTTCTGTTTTCTCCAGAACATCCACTATAGCGCTCGCCAAACCCGCCTCATCATCAGGATTGAAAAAGAAAGCGGCTTCGTCCGTGAGGATTTCACGCAGACTCGGCACGTTGGACGCGATGATCGGGACACCTGAAGCCATATACTCGAACAATTTGAGAGGAGAAGCGTGCGAGCGTGAGATTTCCGCCTTTGCGCTGTTCGGTAACACAAGTACATCGGCGCTTTTGATGAACATCGGTATCCGCGTTTTCGGTTGATGTGGAAGAATGCTGATGTGTTCTCCGGCATACTCTTTTTGGAACTGTGCAAGCTCTTCATCTATCCCGCCCATGAGAACGACGTGTACATTTTTTGGGAGTAAGCGCGCCGCCTTCGCGAGCGTGTCGGCGCCTTTCCACTCGTAGAAATGCCCGGTGTAAAGAACGATGGTCCGCTCAGGATTTATGCCGAATTCTCTCCACACTTCCTTGTCTCGTTTCGCCTCTCTAAATGCGGCAAGGTCGACTCCGTCGTGCGCAACGAGTATTTTTTGTTTGTCGACTCCGATCTGCACAAGCGCGCCCTGCACGCCCGCGCTTATGGCAATGATGCCGCGCGCTCGCAGGAGCGCGCGGCGCAGTAAAAAGTTTCCTTCCGGCACTGTATGCATTTCGATAAAAAGATTCTTCTTCGGAAGCACGAGCCCGAGCAGGTACTCGCGAGTGTAGACGACGGCATCAGAGGGAAATCGGAATCGCCGTAGAGAAAGCGCGTATCCTGCAAGATCGAAGAGAAAACGGAGACGCGAGAGCGTGGTTCCCGCTCCGAGCAAATCGCTCGCCGGTAGATTCTCTATCTCGAACGTGCGCTCGAGCCCATAGTACGTCCACGCATCATTTTGAGGCCCGTATTTTCTGTCTCCGACAACAAGCCGCACCGCGTGCCCGGCCCTTCCCCACTCCTCGCACAACTTCATGATTGCATACCCATATGCTCGCTCCGAGGGAATGCGCGAACTTGTTACAAAAAAAATGGTCATGCTTTTCCGTAGTGCGCCACGACTTTACGAAGTCCTCGTTCTTCTTCCGCCGTGTTCGATATGTTAGTGCTGTGAATGAATCCTCGCTCTCCTTCAAGACAATAGCGGCTCATGCGATAGTAGGGTGATAACGTCTTCACTCGCGAACGCAGCCCTTCCCGGTTTATGAGGCGTTCAAGCGGGAGAACGGTCGTCCCCCAATTGGAGAGCGCAGTGAACGTGCTCGGTGTTGCGACTTTGCCTTCGCGCGTAAGGGTCGTCTCGGAGAGGTCAAATTTTCCTCCTATACGTTCCATCATCTCCTGTTTAAAGAACTCGAATGAGCCCCGCAGATGCGGTGGCTTCGGCAAGTGGAGCCATTGACGCAGTCGGCGCTGTGCGTTACCCGTCGAGTTACTAAGAATGAGCCATTTCGAATCTTTTCCCAAAATATCAACGAACATCTTGTCGGTCAGTATCAGGTTGTCATCATGCGTGAAGAGGAAGACATCGTACGACTTGTAATTGTGCTCTTCGAGCCATTGGTTCGACATGCCCCAATCACCGATTGTGTTGGGATATTCCTTGTAGGTCCAGCCGAGCTCGCAGATACGCTCGATGGTCGCGAACTCGTGATAGAGAAAGCGGTCGAGTACGTCGCGGTGGCTCCAGCCGAGCCCTGCAAGCTCCTCCTTTTTCTCCTCTTTTGAGAACGATGGGTTCCTATGCGAAACGCAAAAGAGACTTACCTCCCACCCTATCGGCACTTTTTGACGAGCGATCGCCTCATAAAAATGCATGGGGAAATGCCATCCCCCTGCGACAACTGCGAGTCGCTTTTTCATCCGGTTATCCTAGCATCGAGAGCGACGGAAAACTAGAATCTATGACGGTATATGGCGCTTTTGCCTCCCCGATAGGCCTCTTGTTGTACTTGGAAATCCATTCCACTTGGTCGCGCTCCTTTGAACCTCCTTCAAACAGTACGATTGCGCCTTTCTTAATCCTGTCCTTCACGGACGCGTATACGGCATCAACGGTATCTCCCGTATTTGAAATGTCAAAATAAAGCATGTCAAAATCCTCCGGGTTGGCGAGCCACGAATCCAAATCTTTTTTCGCGAGCGTCACATACTTCGAAAGCCCATAGCGCTCAATGTTCTTCGTCGTGCCCTCGAATGTGGGGTGTTTATATGGATACTCCTCAAATAGGTCGTACGCGTTGATGTGTCCTTCTCCGAGCTCATCGAGCGCCATCGCCATGATGACGGTCGTATAGCCGTGAAGCGTGCCTATTTCAACGATTTTTTGGGGCTTTAGCTTGAGCACCTGTTCGTACAAGGTCTTGCCGATGGTACCTGTATGATACGAGGATTCAATGTCAGGGTCTGTGTACTGCATTTGAGAGAGTATAGCAATTGTTCTGGCGTTCATAAAACTTTGTGAACTCAATGTCACACGCGTAGAGAAAATCTCATAAATGTGGTAAAACGACAAGACAATACCTATGAAGATTCGAAAAGCCGTGATTTTAGCAGGTGGTTCGGGGACGCGACTTCGTCCGCTTACGCTCGCGACGAACAAGCATCTGCTCCCCCTTTACGACAGGCCGGTCATTTATCATGCGATAGAGAAGCTCGTCGACGCAGGCATCAGCCGCATCATGGTCGTCACTTCTCCCGAACACATTGATAGCTTCGTCCGCGCACTCGGAAGCGGCGAACACTGGAAACTAAAAAGCGGTAATGAATCGCAGATACAGATAACCTACGGCATCCAGAACAAGCCCGGCGGCATTGCGCAGGGACTCTACATCGCCCGCGATTACATCGGCGACGAGCCGTGCATTCTCTACCTCGGCGACAACTACATCGAAGACAATTTGGGGCCTCACCTCAAGAACTTCAAGGGCGGCGCAATGATTTTTCTCAAGAAAGTCGCCGACCCGGAGCGTTTCGGCGTCGCGACGCTCGGAAAGAATGGCGGCGTCGTTCGCATCGAGGAAAAACCGAGGAAACCGAAAAGCAACCTAGCCGTCATCGGACTCTATTTCTACGACAATACCGTCTTCGAAAAAATGAGGGACCAACAGCCCTCCTCCCGCGGCGAGTACGAGATTACCTACGTTAACAACAAATATCTCAAAGAGGGGGCGCTGAAAGCGGTCGTTCTCAAGAAGAAATGGACGGATATTGGCACTTTCGACAGTCTAGTCGAAACTTCGCACCACGTGCGAAAGAGCGCGAAGAAGCGCCGCTAGTATCGCGGTTGATATGAAATACAACAAAAGAATTATTGTAACTGGTGGTGCTGGGTTTATCGGCAGCAACTACCTCAATTACGCGGTGCGCACATATCCGCACTACCGTTTTGTAAACGTCGACGCTCTCACCTATGCAGGCCGCCTTGCAAATATCGATGTCTCGAAAGCAAAGAATTACTCGTTCGTGAAAGCCGATATCCGCAACCTCGCGGCCATGGAGCGGATATTCAGGAAACACAAGCCGACGCACGTCATCCATTTCGCCGCAGAAAGCCACGTCGATGTGAGTATCAAGAACCCCGACATTTTTATCGAGACCAACGTCGTCGGCACGCATAATCTGCTCATCCTTGCGAAACGCCACTCTGTGCAACGCTTCCATCACATATCGACCGATGAGGTGTACGGTTCGCTCAAAAAGAATGCGCGTCCTTCGAAAGAGGAAGACACGCTCGCTCCGAGTAGTCCTTATAGCGCATCGAAAGCGGGCGCCGACATGCTTGTACTTGCATATAATCGCACCTTCGGGCTCGACGTCGTGATTACCCGCCTCTCAAACAACTACGGTCCGCGACAACACGAGGAAAAACTCATCCCCTTTTCGATTACCAACCTGCTTGCGAGAAAGAAAGTGCCGATTTATGGCAATGGCAAGCATGTGCGCAGCTGGCTCTACGTTGAGGATGGCGTGAAAGGTATCGATCTCGCCTTCAATAAAGGAAAGAGCGGCGAGATATATAACATCGGCGGGAAGGACGAGCTGTCCAACAATATGGTCGCATATATGCTCGTGCGTGCGCTCGGAAAAGACCGGAGCCGGATCGAGTATGTCGAGGACCGGCTCGGCCATGATTTCCGCTACGCGCTTGAATGCTCGAAGGCACGGAAGGTCTTGGGGTGGAAGCCGCAGACGCCGTTCGCTTCGGGACTCGAGAAAACTATTCAGTACTATCGGAACAAGACCTTCAGGCCTCGTACGAATTCACGGCGGCGATAACGGCTTCCGCTTCCTCGTCGCGAAGTTCGGGAAAGAGCGGGAGTGAGACGATGCGCGGGACGATACGTTCTGTCGCTGGATACTCAGCCGGGTCTACGCCGAGAAACGAGTAGGCCTCGTGGCGATAGATGGGCTTCGGATAGTGTATAGCCGTCCCGATGCCCTGCGCTTTCATGTGTTCTATAAAGCGAGTGCGATCCTCGACTTGCACAACAAAGAGGTGCCAGACACCTTCGCGCGTGCCTACACGTTGCACTGGAAGCACGACAGCAGAGTTTTTCATTCCGGTGAGATACTTCTCTGCGATCTCCCGTCGCCCTGCGTTGCGCTCCGATAACTTAGGTAAGAACCATGAAAGAAATGCTGCTTGCATCTCATCAAGGCGGCTGTTCGTACCTTCCTCGACGGAATCGTAACGCTCCCGCTCTCCGTAGGCGCGCAGGCGCCGTATACGCTCCCCAAGAGCTTCGTCGTCCGTAACGACCGCTCCACCATCTCCAAGCGCCCCAAGATTTTTGGTCGGGTAAAAACTGAAGGCGGCCGCATCCGAGAAATTTCCGACTTGTTTCCCTTCGATCGTTGCTCCGTGCGCCTGCGCCGCATCCTCGACAACTGGAATTCCGCGCGCGCGCGCAACAGCAAGAATAGACGGCATATCGGCGGGAAAACCGTAAAGGTGCACCGGCACGATCGCCTTGGTCTTTGGAGACAATCGCCGCTCGAGGTCCTTTGGGTCCATCGTGTGGGTATCGTCAATATCGGCAAAAACGGGTGTCGCACCTGTGAGGCGTATCGCGGCGATTGTCGCAATTGCGGTGTTAGCGACCGAAACAACCTCATCTCTCGGCCCCACATCGAGCGCGCGAAGCGCGAGCGCGATTGCGTCAGTCCCGGAATTGACGCCGACCGCGCGCGCNACGCGCTTTGCCGCTGTCTCCAGCTCGGATGAATTATCTGCCGCGAACCTCGAAAGATCATTGAACGGTACTTGCATACACGTACACTAATTTTGCGCTTGGCGAAGGCTTGCAATCCTTCGCCGAAGACTATTAATTCGACCGAAATATACATTCACATCTTTTGTATCGAAGAACATATAATAAACGTGGTGCATAAAATCTATAGTATGTTTGAAAACTGTTTACCGGAAGCGAGTGCGCATATTGCCCGAGAGAACATCGCGTGGGAGGCTCTCAAGTTGTCATGGCATCTCGCAGTGGTGATACAGAGTCCGTTACCGCCCGCCCCCTGTTCGGGGCGGGCAATATGTAGCGAGCGGAGGTTTTCAAACATATTCTAGCGCAAATTTAGTGCGCGGGTATACTTTTTGAATTCCTCATAATCGCGGATGTAATCGGACTCGTCATAGGGCAAGCTTGCGACGAGGAGCGCCACGCAATCGGGCGTAAAATCGCTCATAGAATGCCACAGCATGGGGCCTAACCGCACACCATCCGTCTTCCCGGAGAGTCGGAGCGTTTGCTGTGATGAGCCGTCGTCGAGATGCAGGATAAGCTCACCGACAATGATGAATATGGCTTGGTCCGTCTTTTTGTGCGCGTGCATTCCCCGTACGGCGCCCGACTCATTTACACCATGTATCGCATACACGCGCGCCATTGTGAAAGGCATCTGTCCACCTTCGACAACGAGGAGCGAGCCGCGGCCGCCCTCTTCAATTGAGCTTCGTGGCACGAGGCCGGAATTCTTTACTCGTATCTCATCCATAATTTCCCCAATCAAACCCTATCTCCTTCGAATCAAACGGCATAGTGCCGATCTGATCTTTGCGATCCGGATCATACGCTTCTTCCGCATGATAGAGCATGCCAACGTCTTTATCTCCAAGCGCCTTGTAACCATGCGCAACATTGGGCGGGATAGAAATTGCGATCGGCTCTTCCTCTCCCGCACGGATCACTTGCGTCTGTCCCTCGGTCTTCGAACCAGAACGGGTGTCGTGGATGACTATCTGCGCCTTGCCTTGAAGGACGACCCATGACTCCCAGTAGTCGTGAAAATGGAACGCCTTGATGACGCCGGGTTTACAGACGGCATAGCTTGTCTGCTCGATAGTATGAAAACCCGGTTCGCCACGCTTGAGAAGCTCGGAAAAATAGCCGCGCTCATCATCATGTCGGACGATTTTCTTTATGTGCACGCCGTCGATTTGTTCAGATTCCATGCCCATACACCTATCGAGGCATTATTCTTTTGCGTTGATTTTTCATACCTGC
>Ga0076055_110_pt1 | contig 20937 bp, 23 predicted proteins | sample RifGroB1_FD_68086 | JGI IMG/M metagenome (GOLD analysis project Ga0076055, IMG submission 68086) | Parcubacteria (Kaiserbacteria) bacterium GW2011_GWB1_50_17
TTTCTCGGGAGGCACAGTGTTCACGAGCCCGATAGCATCCGTCGCCCTGTCGTAACCAACGACCATATCGTAGAAATATTCGCTCGCGAATTCTTCCGGTGCGAGGAACGCATTTGCGATAGGCATCCTTCCGAAATCAATGACGGATTTTAGAGATTTGTTCATACGGCAATCGCGCGCAACTTCTCGATGGTCTCTCCAATACCGATCTTGAGACTGCCACTCGGTTTGAAACCTTTTTTTGCTATCTTGTCGGCTCGAACATCATACGAGAGCTGGTTCATTATCTTCGAGTCGACATACTTCATGCGAAAATTCGGGACGAATTCTTGTATCGCCCCCACAATGTCTTTTACCGTAAAATTCTCCGTGACCACGTTGTATATCCCGCCGTCGAACACGTCGCGCTCAACGACAAAATTCACGGCGCGAACGCAATCTCCCAGATCGAGGTACGGCCGCTTCTGCTCCCACGCCGTTTTCCAAATCGTAAGCTCTTTGCCGTTAACCGCCTGCCAAATGAATTTGTTGACCGCCGTGTGGAAGCGCATGCCGGGCGACCATCCGAAGATGGTCGCGAGACGCAACGTTATGAATTTTAGGTTTGAGCTGTGTTTGCCACTTAGGTATTCCTCCGCTTTTAGTTTTGAGACGGCATACGGACTCTGCGGCTTCAAATCGGTGCAGGTTTCGTCGACAACAGATTCTTGGCTACCGTATACGCTCGTCGTCGAAGGAAAGATAAGCTTGCTGCCCGTTTTTGCACACGCATCGGCGACACGCTTCACACCTTCGAGATTTATCCTCTCTGTCTCTTCCTCTTGCCCGACAGTCGCTTCCGCGTTGGTGAGAGCCGCAAGGTGCACAATTATGCTCGCTCCTTCAAACATTCGTTCCAAATCAGCACTCATGATGTCTTCCTCAAAGAACCGCACTCGCGCGACGCATAACGCTGTGTTGCGAGATTGTCGATTATTCGTATTTCGCTGAAATCAGACCCGAGCGAACGGATGAGGCGCGAGCCAATGTGCCCCAAGCCCCCTGTCACAACAATACTGTCTCTGTATGCGGGCATCTGCGTCAGTGTAGGCAAAAAAGACCTTAAAATCAACGCCTCGCGCATAGTATGAGATTGCGAAAGTAACTATAGAAATAAGTCTGCGTGTATTTGCCGAAAAGCCGCTTCTCAAGAATCACGAAAAGAGTACGCATTCGAGCTTTTGCACCAAGAGTGGCAACGAATGTTCGTTCAGAATATAAACTCGAGATTTCTTTGCTATTTCAGAACGCCGCTTTTCCGATAGAGTTAGTGCGATGAATTCGTCAGCTATGACGCCGCGCAGAGACTCATTTGCGACTATCACGACAAGCCCCGAGGCCATCGCCTCACCGATCGTTTTATCGAAGCTTCCAGACGGCGTTAGGTTTACATAAAGAGCATGCGAACGGTAGATGTCGGGAGTATGCGAGTGTGTGATACCGACATGCATTCGCACATGGCCATTGAGAATTGGCGACGCTACTTTGTTTCGTATAGCTTGTGCATACTTCTCGTTACCGTGAGTGGGACCGCCATAGATATCAGCGGTGAATCCAACTCCGTCATCTGAGAGCAACTCAAGGGCCTCGACGAATACATCTGCGTTCTTTATCGGGTCAAGCCGACCGAGGAACAATATCGCTTGTGTCAGGTTTGAAAAGGCCAGTATCAATGCCGATCGGCATTTGTATTGCATTTTTAAATGAAGCAACGTATGCGCTTTCCGATGTATAGCACACGATATGAGAATACCGTCCCGCAAGACGTGTGAGGAAAGAACCTTTTTTATGATTGCGCCACAAAACGACACGTTTCCCCCAGATCCTCCAGAGATTTCCACCCAAAAATACGTATTCCTGATTCATGTGCACGAATACCGAATCGTAGTCATGCCGCAATTTCCAAATATATCGGAAGAAATTGAACACATACTTGATACGTGATACGCCGTACTCTTTGTGTAATGAGTACACCGAAACGTTCTCTGGTAATGAGTGCCTCCCCTGCCTGAGACAAATCACTGAAATCTTTTCGCAATGTTTAGAAAGCTCTTCTATCCAACGATGGAAGAATCCGAGAATGGGATCGTCGAGATCAACAGATTGGGTGCAGATGAGAAGTCTCGCCCCGTTAGATATTCCTTTCAAAGGAGTAACGGTAACAATAGAACGTTCCGCCATATGAGCGAATGTAGCACGTTCCGGCTATTTATCTAACGGGGAAGGTCCGCTTATTGTACGCGCTTCTTGCCGCGTTTAGAGGTGCGCTTGACGACGTTCAGACCATAGACACCGATGAGGAGATCGAGGTCTTTGTTGGTACTCGTGAGAAGCTCTATATTTTTTTGTTCCGCCGCTTCCAAGACCGCATGCGCGAGCGTATCTTCCGGCAGGTGCTTCTTGATATGAAGCTTGAGCGCCGCAATATCTTTGATAAAACAGCCGCCTCCGGCACCGCGCCCGGATTTGTGAATCGGCTGTGCGTAACGATTCGAGATAAGCGGATCGGCAAGAATGGCGCGGTGCACGTTATCCCAATTTGCACCAAGTTTCTTTGCAAGATCGTACATAATATTGAAAAGAATGATCTGCATATATCCGCTCGCATTGTGGGAATATTTGAAAATCTCCGCCTCGGTGCTCGAACAAATTTGTGAAAAGGGCGCCTTCGGAAGGACTTTCGTAACGCGCTCGGCCGCAAGAAGATGCTTTGCGTCATTAATCGACATTCCCACGAGATTTGCGAACGGATGCGCTGCGTCATGCACATGCGAAGCGACGGAAAGAAATTCAGGGCCATAGAGGAGAACAATTTCAGGGAAATCCTCTTGGATTTTCTCTGTCGTGCCGGGGAGTATAGTTGATTTGATAACGGCAATTTTCCCCTTACCTACAAGTTTCAACACACTTCGTATGACAGAGTCGTCGAACCCGTTCGGGGTCGTCGGTGTCCATACGGCGATAAACACAATATCGCAATCTTTTATTTTATTTTTGTTGCCAACGTATTCCTTTTCGAGCGAATAACGCACCACAGAATATCCGCGTTCTTCAAAATTATCCGCATACGCTCTCCCGATCCACCCCTGCCCAACGAACCCGATGAGTGGTTTTTTGGATCTCATTGTGCCGCATTATGCCCGCACGATAGAATTTTCGCAAGATAATGTACGGGTCCAGCACCTTTGAAACTCTCGTGCTGATAATGTGGACACAATGTTACCCGAGGTTACACCCGAGGTTAAACCTCGGGAGGTATGGTAAACCTCTACCCGAGGTTAAACCTCGGGAGGTGGTGACATGCAGAGAACCCCGAAGGTGACACCTTCGGGGTTCACGTTGAATTGCCTCATGAACTCCCTGTTTTAGGAAGTCTCAAATGTTTCTGAACTTATTCAGATAAAACAGGTCGCCCAGCCCCAGTTTTGCAGTGAGGGTTTTGTTATGACATGGAAAACAAACGCATGCGTTCGTGTAATCGGAGTCACCGAGTACCGAGTGCAAAACTGTTTTAAACGGTGGCGATAATATCCTTGCAATACGCCTTTATATACTCGTCAGAATCTCTGTATGGATAGGATTTGAGTACTCCGATCCTCGGGCCATTTGTAAACCACTCGGCAAGCGCTTCGCCAAATGTTTCCTCCGAAGCGATAATTGCACCTGCTTCGCGGGCGATACCAACGTCTGTGGATAGTACCGGTTTCCCCGCCGCAAGCGCTTCCACAACAACCATGCCATACCCGTCATAGTATGACGGAAACAGAACAAGATCAGCGAGCCGGTAATATGGGGCCGGAGTGTTTCCCCCTTCAAAAAATATTCTGTCGACAACATTTGACTTGCACGCGAGTGCTTCTAGCGTGTGTCTCTGACTTCCGGTGCCCAGAATAATAAGACATGAGTCCTGGGGTGCATAATGTGCGAATGCGCAAACTGCTAGCGTAATATTTTTTTCCGGTTCGAGCCGCGCAACGACGAGCAGTTTCGTTTTGAACCGGCTGAACCGCTCCGAGAGCGCGGGATCACCTAACACTTGTCTGAATCGCTCAACATCAACAAAAATCGGGAGTATGGTAATTGGGGTGTGCAAGCGGTAGCGTTTTTCTATTCCCCGTTTAATCCTCTCAGAAACGACGCGTGTGCGCGAGGCACGATGGAGCACAAAACCCGCGATGACACCGCGTATGCGGTTCAAGAAAGCAAGTGTGGAAAATGCCGGCGAGAGAAAGTCGGTATGCACCTGCACATGGAGCGGTACATGCAACATCAGTGCGACGAGAAGCCCGACAAGCCCAGTCTCGAACGGGTCTTGTACAGACACAACGTTCGGCCGCTCCAAGCGTCGAGCGATACGTATGGCATCCCAGCCGTACAGAAGACGACTTCTTGATCTGGTCGGTACGATGTTCAGAGAACCACTCTCTATGCCGTGCGTGACCTTAGTATGCCCCGAGAGCGTAAACACGATAATATCCATTGTGCCGAGCGCTTTTGCATATGCCATTTGTCGCACAAAGACCGCGCTCTCTTCTTCAAAAAGTTTTCTGTCAGTCCCGATGCTAAGTACTCTCATAGAGATGCTTTGATGAGAGCAAGAAAATCATCCGCTACTTGAGCATATGTCCGTACGAAAGAAAACTGACCGGCACGCTTGCAAGCGCGCGCGTATCCCTCTTCGGTTGCCAGTTCGTCTATTGCACGAGTGATGTCCCGCTCATCGAGCGGGTCAACTAGCGCACCATATGGCGCAAGCCACTCCGCGAATCCGGAATATTTGTCCATGATGAAAGGTTTCTTGAATCGCAGTGCGTCCAAAATGTAATTGGGGCTAATCTCGGTAAGCGATGGCAGTATTACCGCATAACAACTTTTCATACGTTCCAGCAGTTCTTTCTTGTGGATCAATCCTTCCTCAAGTTTTATTTCAGGATGTTCTGCTTTGGCTCGCGTAAAAGCCGCATGTAGGCGCTCACCGTTTTTCATCGCTATCGGACGTACGTGCCATAAAAAATTCTTCGCACGCGGCGGCTCCGACGGTAGAGGCAAGTCCACTGCATTGCCGATGATCTTTGTGCGATCGAGCGCGAGACCGTAGGGTTTGAGCCACACATCACGCTGAAGCTTTGTGCTGAAAACGATAACTGCCCGTGAAAGAGCCCAGCGCGTGAGCACAAGAACAAGTCGTTCTTTGAAGGAGAGCTGTTTGTGCTCGGCATAAAAGCGTGCGAGCGGGAGCATATCTTTCGTGCGATCTAGATAGTGCTCCCAGACAAAATCGCCGCCGGTACGAACAATGAATTGCGTACCCGTGAGTACGCAGGCGAGTGCCGAGGGAATAGCTACGCTTGCGGTGTCCAGTGCTATAACCGCATGAGCGCCGAAAAGTCTGGGAAAAAGACGTGCGAAATAAAGCGCGTGACTTATACCCGTGGGGAGGCGCCTCAATCCTCTGTAGGAAACAACGACGGGATCATGCTCAAGCGCGCGAAATGCTTCCTCAAGACCCCTTGCGTAGTATGCGGGTCCGCCTATTTCCGGCGGATAGAGTCCGGTTGCGATGATGATTCTCATAGGTACCCACTATAGCAAAGCGAAACGGGGCGCAAGCGCCCCGTAATCGTATTCAATGCGGCGCTTCAGTGCGGACATGCGTCGTCCATCATTTCAAAGAATGGGCGCCGCATGGCATAACAGATCTTGAGCGCCCGCACTGCCGAGCAAACATGGTCCTCGGACAAACCGAGGGTCATGTCCCACTGCTCGCAGAGCAGTAGTTTGACCGCATAGCATGCATCTATCAGCTGCGCGGCCGGACCTGGAACCGTGGACATGGTGGACATGTTTGGTTCCTCCTTCCTATTACTATCAGACACCCGAACAGTGTTATCACCTAATGATTTGTCCCCGTCTCTATATTAGAGAAGCGATTCCCCTCTCCTCCCTCGCGTACGCGACAACACTCCAATCGTATTTCTCTACAACCGAAGACATACACCTGTCGCGATTAGGAGATGCGTCAGAATACTGCATAAGAAAATAGGATGGGGGCGCCGCTTTCGCAGCGCCCCGTTCTTGTTCACTGTGGCGGCCGTGCTGCCGTTATGTGAAGAGGAGTCCCCTTCACATAGGGAAGCAATGGCAACGGCTGAGGCGGCGGGAATATCATGCGCCCAAGCTCTATGGCGGCGAGGTGCCACAGTGCGAGCGCGAGGCTCGCGGCGGCAAATTGTAGACCTGCTACCTCGTTAATTCTGTTCATTATTTCTCACCTCCTTCCTGTGATAAGCAAACACCCAAAAGAGAGAGGGCGCAAGCTATATCATGCGTATCGCAATTCAAACGGACGGCTCGAAAAGCCGCGCAAATACCTTCTCGCGCATATCGCGGGCGATAAGGTCCCAATCATACTTTTCCATAACCATCGCGCGCGCCGTCGCAATAACTGCGCGCACTTTCTCCGGATGATCCATGACGTGCTTTACTTGCGCAGCTATCTGCTCCGGCGAATCCGTATCCACCGCAAAGCCGGTTATTGGCTTGTCGGGATTGCGTTTTTCATCGAAAAGAAAATCCGCGATGCCTCCCTCCTGTGTCGCTATAACGGGAAGCCCCGCCGCCATAGCTTCGATAAATGAATTTCCCATCCCTTCAGAGCGCGACGGGCGGATGAAGATGTCGCATGCTTTGAGATATTTCGGCATTTCTTCGTGCCCAATGTGCCCCATAAATTGGATGCGAGTTTCTAGCTTGTATCCTTTAGCTTGTAGCTTCAATTTTTTTTCCAAAGGGCCGGAGCCGAGGATAATGAGTTTGATGTTTTCAGGCAGAAAACGGAGTGCGGCGATTATGTCGTCAACGGCGTTTTTGTGCACGAGCCGCGACGTCGTGACGAGAAAAATATCGCCCATTCGTTTGCCGAGCTTGTCTTTTATTTCACCTACTGCGCGCTCTGCATATTCTTGCGAAAAATGCTTGATATTCACCCCGTTCGGGATGACCTCAAGAAGGCCTTTGAAACCCCGACGGCGCACCCATTTCCCTAGAAAAACAGAGATCGCTTGGACAATATCGGCCTTTTTGAATGCATGTGAAAATAGCGGCCATAACGGCAACATCATCCTCTCAATGCGCTCCGGCGGATCGCCTTCCTGAAGCGTTAGAATGTACGGCACGCGCGGATGGTATAGCTTGAATAATGCCGCGGGAACGCCTGCGGAATGCGCCATGACCGCCCACAGGGCGTCATAGCGATGTATGCGATGGAGCGACAGTGATTTCCACGCGGCAAGAAATTGAAAAAGGAATTTGTTAAGTATGCCGGTATTTCCAAATCCCACACGATGCACAATGACGTTCCCTATCTTCTCCTCCTTCGAAAGTTCCTTCCCAAGCGCGAGCGTCACCATGTGAAATTCGATATCCTCCGGCGCAATCCGATTCGTTATTTCCTTTATTGCCACCTCCGCGCCTCCGACATGTTTCGGAAAGTATGCGAGCGAAAGAATCAGGATCTTTTTCATGTTGTCATTCGATGTCACGGCTCTATTTTTGTGTGTTGTCTGTTCAACAGTATTTCCGCATACGCATATCGCAATTGATTCGCGAATGCATCGCCCTCGCCTATCGAGCGCCGTAATAAACTGCCAGAAGCAAGATGTGCCGCATATTTTTCTTGCGTTATGTTCGCACCGTATACTTGATCGGCATCCGAGAGAATTATTCTAAGCAGGAAACGCGTGAGAACGGGTACGTTTCCGAGATTCTGATCAGCTAGCGTGATAAGAAGAGGCAATTTTGTAGTACGCTTGAGTAGCACTCCGGCGAGCGCAGCGTAACTTGCCATGAGAGACCACGCGAAAAGGTATCTGTGTTTTTGATACAACGCTCTACCCTTCCAAAATCCAATACACGGAAGCAAGTATTTGTCCGTCGAGAACCCAAAACCGATCCGATGAATGTGCGCGTTTGGTGTTGGCGGTGTAGTCTTCCGCGCATCGTGAGAAAATTCCGTCGTTACAATATCAAATTGAACGTCGGGCATTTTGCGCATCAATTCAATAAGCGTATCTTCTGCGGGCCCGGTGGTCGGATGGAATGTTGTGGAAAATACGAGAACACGCTTTTCGCGTTCAATTCCCCGCGCGTGCGTAGCGAGAAATTCGCGAACATATTCCTCAAGTCCATGTTTCGGATGCCAACCGAGCGCACTTATTTTTGTCGCGTCCAAGCCGGACGCCATGCGATTACCCGCACGTTTCGGGAGCATCACCACTTCCCCTCCAAAGAGACGGGCAACTTCCAATACCGTAAACGATTTTTCGTGCCCGAGACCATACTCATCGCCTTGTCCATTCTCTCCGACTAATATAAGTGCATCAACAATATCCTCGACATGAGTGAAATTGCGTTTTTGTGTACCGGGAGAGGTAACTGTGAGAGGCGCACCGGAGAGATACATCTGCTTGAACGCTTCAATAAGCGTTCCGTAGATACCGGCGCGTTCTTTCGGTCCGTATACATTATAAAAATAAGTAATGGCATACGGCAGGATCTCGGTATCTCCGATTTCTTTAACATGTTCCGTATTTTCCGCCTTCGTTGAAGCATACGGGGTCGCGTGGCGTGCGGCACCGGAGTCACCGAATTTTGTTGACGAACCGGCGTATATCAGTTTGCACCGGTGTTTTCTCCAAAAATTCAGTACCCCTTTCGTCCCAACAACGTTGAGATCACGCACTAGTTCGGGCTCAAGGAGACTTTGCTCTACTCGTGCATACTCCCCAAGGTGATAGATGAGATCGATACCGGACTCCGGCACGAGGGAATCAACGTCTTTGGTGTGCCCTCTACGATAATCCACTCCTGCGACATGATTCTCTCTTGAGCCCGCGAAATAATTATCCAGAGAAATGACGTTATGGCCCTCTTGCACGAGCCGTTTGCATAAATGTGACCCTATGAACCCAGCGCCGCCTGTAACAAGAATTGTTTTTTGCTTTTGCATCTGCTCCAGATTACACCAATACTAAAACTCGTCGAGGCGAAACAAGACACATCACTTCATCCGCGCTCATCCGCGCACACGCTTCTGCCTTGTCTGTGGACAACCTCCCCGTCTAATTATTGCACAGCTGTTCACAGATTTAGACGGTTATATTTTGAAGTGTTTCCGAAACGGGCGATCGTCGCCGATGTCATGCGTAACTATGAGGCGAACCTGCGCATCACTGAAACCAAAGAACTGCTTCAGTAGGATGCACTCCTCCGAACAATCGTGAGGATATATCCACACGCTTTGCTGAAGCTTTACAGCTCCAAGACGGCGAATCAGGTGGCGAAATGCGTTTCGCTTTGCATGCTCTTTCATAGACACATCAAATAGAAGCAGGCGCCACTTTCCGTCCCATGCCCGTCGCTGAGATGCGCGCTGTACTTTAATTTTCATAAGATTCATGCGCGCGGCGCGCATTCCTTCTTTCGTCAGTGAAATGGTCATAGCGCCACCGTGCAACGTGTGAGAGGAAATATAATTCCTTTTCTTAGCATACCAGAATGCATTCCGAACACGCCCTCTGTCTTTTGGTGTATCACTCAGAATTTTAACGGCAGGTAGTCCGGCAAGAAGCCATGGCGCTGTGCCCATGATTGTCACGACACCGCCAATAGCGAGCAGAAGGACAAGCAATTCTTTCCCGGAGCGTATATCAAAAAGATCGCGACGTTCATTCGCCTTAAGTCCATCCCTTTTGCGTCTCATCATAATAATATTACATTGTCTCATACAAGCGTCTAACTATTTGAACAGCTGTATACAAATTAGACAGATAACGACTAGAAAAAAGTGAGGGCGAGAAGGGCGAGGAGGGCGACATTGGGAAGGACGACGATAACGCTCATTGCCTTTCTTCTTCCTCCTCGATGATGTTCCAGTCTTTGAGATCCACATGCGCTGTGCCGGGCGCAGAAGAAGCCGGACGCCGCAGCCGCCGCGCGGCGAACACGGCGACAGTTCCTAACGCGACGACAAGAAGCATGCCGAGCCACCAGAGAAGCGAGAGGCCGCCGGATGCAGCTCCCGCCGCGGCGGCCGCGACATTCCTTGCCCGCTCCGGCTCTCTTGTGGGAGTAAGTGCTTCTCTAGCAGGTTCGCCTTCGAGCCGTTCGTCTTCTTCTAAAGATGCCGCGAGTGAATCTTCCGGCTCATGCGTTGGCGCCTCGAATAGTCCCGCATACCCCGCTGCTTCCGACGTTGTCGATGCGGAAATAGATGAAATAACTTCCTCGTCATTAGACGCGCTGCCGAGAGTTTGCTCCACTGCGATATCAGACTCCGATGCGGGATCGATTGCCGCGAGCGCGCGCATCGCGGTCTCCCCATTCGGATATTGCAGTTCCGCGAGGGACGAGGCGTGGAACCGAAGTGTTGCGGGGGTGAGACGGATCGAGGCGCCGCGCAGGAGAATGGTATGGAGAGGGAACTTGAACGTCGTAAATCTGTCGAACACGCGCCAGTTCGAAAGATCCATATCGCGGCCCGAGAGATTCGCTACACTGACACCTCCATCCGAAAGCGCAGTGAATGAAAGCTGTATGATCTCCGCAGTTACTGTAATTCGGTGCGACACACTTGCGCCGCCTCGCGATGCTTCGAGTACGACGGCGTACCGGCCAGGATGCTCAAAGCGATGTGTGACGGCTTTGCCTTCCGCCGCCGTGCCGTCGCCGAAGCTCCACACGAATCGGGCGTCCTCGACAAGCCGATTCCCAGAATTGTAGGCGACGCCCTCAAAACGCACATCAGCGCCGACGACGACAGTGCGATCACTCCCCGCAGAAACCCGCGCAATAGATTCCGAAGAAAGAGAAGATGAGCCGGAGGCAGTGCCCGTGTTCGTATCTGCAGGTACGCCACCCCCGCCAGGCGACGTATTCTGCGAACCCGAGCCAATGGTAATTATTTGCGTTGCACTCCACTCTATCCCGTCATTCGGCGACCAATTGGGACACGTCAGGTCTTCCGGCCGCAGAGCGGCTTGCACGGTCAGTGTGTGAGAGCCGTCCGTGGAATCCTTGTAGTACAGGTTGCGCCGGTACTGGTTGGAGCTCAAGGTGAGTACGAGCGTGCGGACTGGCTCGGCGCTCCAATTCTCCGCATTCGTGGAAAACTCTCCGGTCGGGGACGAAGAAACGATGTGGATACATACCGTATGTCCATTGACGGCACTGCCGCTTACATCCTGGGCTTCGATGGTTATCTGCTCAGAAACAGCGCCGACCGCTATATCTTGCGGCGGCGTTGTAAACGTGAAGCGGACGATATGAGAATTTGCGTACACTGCTGTACCAAAGAGAATTGTACCAAGAACGAAGAAAGAAAAAATGAAAAGAGAAACGAGGACCGGCCCTTCATGTGCTTCCCTTGTCGCCGTCGCGGCCCAAAACTTGCGCGAGAACTTCCGGAGAGACCTCGCCTGCCTGCGCCGAAGCATGGACAGAGCCATTCTTCTGATGATTTTGAGCTTCGGTAGGCAGGCCGCTTTGTTCATGAGATGCATTATCCCGCACATTCGGCGCCGCAGCAGTAGAAGGGCGAGAGGTTTGTGGATTTGTGTAAGTCATTTTTGCCGCCTTCTTTTCGCGTAAAATATCAGCCGGAGAACGTCCCGTACTTCCACGAGTAGAATCAGGTGGACGAGCCGCGGCTATGGCCGCGCGGAGCGCGGAGCGGCCGGGAGGCGACCCTGTCTCCGGGTGGGGAGAGAGTGGGGGTTGAGGATTTGTGTCTCTGTAATGTATATCCCGTATCCCTGCCGAGCCGGGACGATACTGGGGCCGTTCCTTCTCTTCATGACGAACAGAACCTCCACCACCACTATGGAAGCGTCCACCGCCTCCTTCTCTCCTTCCACCACCCGCCTGTTCCTGGAAGCGTTTTTTGTCCTGCTTTGGTGGTGGTGCAAATTCTTTCTGTTGCCTCATGATGAACGCTTCCATATCGACACGAGACCGTGAGTACTGTTCCCGCGAACTCCGAATGACATCGTCGCGATATGAAATAGTGGGGGGATCAATTGGCGGAATGGTCTCCGCCGAGAATGGACGCGAACCAACTCCATCTATCATAAGCGTCAGGTAGATTTGACCGATGCCTAAGCCCACTAAGTCTTCGGCGACAAACGTGGGCTCGAAAATAGTTTTTAAAACTTCTGCATCAAACGGTCCCACGCGGAAACACACAAGGGTACCGACGTTGCCGAATACCGCGTCACGCACCTTTTCCTCCATCTGCTCTATGTACTGGTTCGCAAGCGTTAGTGCCAATTTATATTTGCGCGATTCTGAAAGAATGTCTGCAAACATTGATTGAAATTCGTCCACATAGAAGTAACAGCGCGGGAGTTTGGCGAGACGCGCCGCAGGCTCATCGGCGCGTGACATCGCCGCAAGGTATATCTTGACGACCAACATGGACCCTAAGAGCGCCGCGTTCGTTTCTCCCATGCGCCCTTTGGAGAGATTCACGATAAATATTTTTTTCTCATCCATCATCTTCCGCAGATCAAATGAGGATGTTGGCTGACCAACGATATTGCGAATGAGAGGATTTGATGTGAATTGGCCGACTTTATTTTGAATGGCAGGGGTCGCTTCGCGCGCGTAAGTGTCGGTAAAACTTGCAAACTCTTCCGCCCAAAACGATTTCACAATTGGATCTGTGATCTTATCCACGACTGACGTACGGAACGACTTATTCGTTAGCATGCGATTCACATCCAAGAGTGTGGACCCCGGGTATTCCAAAAGCGCCAGAAGCGTGTTCTGCAAAATGTATTCCATTCGTGCGCTCCACGCATCCACCCAAATGCGCTTCAGGGCACCCATGAGTCCGGAAACTACGAGATGCCGCTTATCGTAACCAACGTCTTCCATAACATTGAAACCGATGGGGTGATCGGTGTCGAAAGGCGCGAAATAGACGACATCTTTGATACGTTCGTGCGGCACGAAGTCGAGGAGTTTCTCTGCGGTCGCACCGTGCGGATCGATAAACGCGAGCCCCTCACCGTTCTGGATATCCTGAATGGCCATGTTCTCGAGCATAGTGGACTTGCCCATGCCGGTTTTACCGATGATGTACACGTGTTTTCCGCGATCTACTGCGCGTATGCCGAACATCTCGCGCTTGCCGCGCGTGTGTGTCGACGCGAAATAGTTTATACGACGATCGTCGTCCTTGTTGGCGCCTGGGGACATAGAAACAGTATAACTCCAAAGCACAGAACACAGGAAACAAAACGATTAAGAACACAAAGCACAGGAGTCAGAACACAAACAAAACACAGAACACAAATTGATCTTTGAGAAGTTTGTATTTTTGGTCTCTATTTGTGCTTTGTGCAGTCTGTGTTTTGTGTTTTCTATTCTTGCTGTAGCACCTGCCGCAAGCTCCGATACTTATTGGCCGGATCCCAAAACATATAGCCATAGAGACCGGCATCGTTGACCGCCTTGATCTGCGCTTCTACCATCGCCGGCGTGTATGCTACCGGGTAATCAAAGCTCTGGAGCCATGGGCGCATGACCGACATGGCGTAGGATGGTTTTTCATATATTGCGGGAGTCGACGTCCCGATGCGCGTGTGCGTGAATGATTGTGTCGCAGTCGTTGTTGCAAGCGTACGCCGCACGGCCTCGCTCATCGAAAAATGCACAATGTTATACGCGTTCGCATTCACATCGGTATAACCGTGGAAACCCTTCGGGTAGTGCGATGGATACACCATGGGGGCGACATAATCGAAATACGGGAGCGTACGCTCCAAGACCTGTCCGATGTTAAGGTCGTCCTCGTTCGTCGCCGTCATGCCGAAGAGGTCGGCCGAGAGAACGGCTCCGGTCAGTTTGAGTTCCGCTTGGAGAAATCTGTAGAACTCTTCAAGGGCGACTTGTTTTCCCTTCCCGATGCTCCACGGGAAATAAATGTCCTTCATGTCGCCATCCGAAGGAAAGCGAATGTAGTCGAAGTTCAGCTCATCAAAACCCATCGCATAGGATTCCTTTGCGAGTGTCGCGATGTATTCCCAGAACGGCCGTGCGCCGACATCAATGAACGAGAGTCCTTTGTGGTCCTTCCATGGCGTTGATGTAGCGCTCGCCTTTTTTACCGCGAGTTCCGGATGCGCTTTCGTATAAAGCGGGTCTTGGAAGACCGTGATGCGTCCGATAACGTAAACTCCATTGTCGTGCAATTCCTTCACGAACTCCTTCATGTCGTTGGCACCGCATTTGTCTGATACATAGGGTGCAAGCATCGGGTCATCCGATGGAAACGCAATGCCGCCCGAATAATCCTTTATGTCGATGACGATTGCGTTCAGCTCTGTTTCGTAAATAAGCTTCGTTAGGTCATCTCTGAACGACGGAGTGCCTGCCGCGCATTGAGTCATATAAATCGCCTTTACCGGCACGGGGGTGGGAATGTGTTTGACAGCCGGAACCGTCGGTTGTGTCGAGGTGCTCGTTTCGTATACGCCGGAGATACGCACGAACGACAGTTGGGGGGATCCTGAAGAGTATGCAAATACACCCGCCGTCCCAAGTGCTATAAACGCGGTGGAGGCGAGCAATCCGGCACTATAACGTGTCATGTGTATTGGATGGCGAGGGATTCTCCACCGTCTCGGTGTTTTTACGCTGTTCTCCTGCGCTTCCGCGCCGTTGCACGGCAATACCAAGCCCTATAACGAAAATACCTGCAATGAAAAATAGAACAGTATCCCAACTCGAAGGAAATCCCAAGAAGGGCAGTACGGCGACAAAACTACCTGCGAATATTATGAGAATATCAAGAGTCATACGGAACAGCGATTAATCACAAGAGTATAGCCAATCGGAAATAAATCAATACTCTATTCCACAGACGTTACCAACTAATACCTTATACCTGAATGATAACAACGAATTCGCCCCGCGCTTTCTTATTTTTTTCTATGCTCTTTGAGAGTTCCGCGGGAGACCCAATGAGAACCTCTTCATGTATCTTTGTTAGTTCACGCGCAATGGTCACACGTGCATTTGGCGCCGCATTTGCAAGCTCGCCAAGAAACTTAAGAATCCGGTGCGGCGATTCGTAGAGAATGACAGGTACTTCACTCTCGGCTATCTTTTTAACTGCAGTTTGGCGCCCCTTCTTGTGCGGCAAAAAGCCGAGAAATAGAAATCCGCCCGCGGAAATACCCGCTATCGAGAGCGCCGCCGTTAGGGCCGATGGGCCCGGTATTGCCTCTATGTTCGCCTCCGGCAATTCTTCGCGCACTTTAGCGACTAATCGCGCGCCCGGGTCGGAAATACCAGGCGTGCCTGCATCGGTCACATACGCTACATGCTCTCCATTTTCCATGCGCTCGATAACCTCTTCTGCTTTCTTGCCTTCTGTCGCGGCATCGAGTCTGAAAACCGATGTACGTAGTCCGTAGTGTGAGAGCAGTTTGGAAACAACGCGCGTATCTTCTGCATATATCGCATTGCATTCCTTTAGTGTCCACAGTCCTCGGAACGTCATGTCTCCTAAATTACCAATAGGAGTCGCGACAATTGAGAGCTTACCCATGTGGTCCACATTACTCTTCCGTTATTTGCTCTGCAACCTTATAGATGTCTCCTGCGCCCATGGTGATAAGCAAGCTTCGAGCTTCGAGCTTCGAGCTTCGAGCTAGAAGAGCGTCGCGGACTTCGGCGAGAGATTCGAAAGCAGTCGCGGGAGTGCCGAGAGCATTGATTTTTTCGGCGAGCTTTTCGCTCGTGATGCCTTCGAGCGGCTCCTCGCGCGCGGCGTAGATGGGCGCGAGAACGACTTCATCCGCTTTTGCGAGCGAGTGCTTCCATGAAGTCGCGCGTGCGAGAGTAGAGGTGTGGATGGAACGCGACAAGTATCTTTTTATCGGGAAATTTCTCACGCGCGGCATCCAGTGTTTTTTCAACGGCAGTCGGATGGTGCGCGTAATCATCAAAAACGAGAGCGCCCTGCGACGTTTCGCCCTTATACTCGAAGCGCCGCCACGCACCCTTGAAATCGAGAAGCGCCTTATCGGTGTAGGATTCTTGCAAGTGCGGGAACGCGGCGCGCGCCGCCGTTTTGGCGGCGCGTGCATTCATCGCGTTGAATTCTCCGAGAAGCTGTAGTTCCGGCACTGTGGCGCTGGTGTAATCAATGATGGGCGCATCTCAGGTGAAAGTTCCAAAAGATGCTCACGGTACTCGCACGCCTCAACTACCAAAAGATCATTCCTGCCCGGGAGAAAGTTCGAACCAAAATCTTGCACGATAGAACCCACTATCGCGGTCGGCTCTTTTTCGCAATCCTGCAAAATTTTTGCGAGCATCGCTGTCGTCGTTGTTTTCCCGTGCGTGCCGGCTACAGCTATAGTACGCATCGCCTTAGAGACTTCGCCGAGCGCTTCGAAATATGATGTTTGCGGAATCTTCATCTCACGCGCGCGAACCCTCTCAGCGTTGTTCACAGGCACCGCGTCGCTATACACGAGAAGCTCCGTATCCGCAGGAATATGGCATCCGTCCTCTCCTATCCAAACCTGCATGTCCCTTTCTGCGAGCAATTTCGTCGTGGGCGTTCCTTCCCTATCCGACCCGCTAACGATTTTTCCCTGATACTGAAAGAATTGCGCCAATGCCGACATTCCGATGCCGCCAATGCCGACAAAATATACACGCAATGCCTCTGTCATGTTTCGAGCATATCACAGGCCCTGTTGCCGCGCGTGAATGCAGGTTACAATTAAGATGTGAAAGCAACACTGAAGCCGGCGAAGTTTAATTTTGAAGATATGAAAGCGGGGGCGACTAATGCCGACCCTGGAGTGCGGAAAGATGTATTCATTAGATACTTTGAACAGTTTGGAGAATTCCCCTCATATTTATTTGACAACGAAAATGGCATTGACGACCTACTATCCCAAACTATCGAAGACCTGAAAAAAGATCCTACTATAACAGTCGCCATGAAAAAAGGTATCGACATTCTTCTTGGTCGACTTCCTTCGCCAGACTTTGCGCTGTCGAAACTTGCCTAAGGCGCTAATTTATCTACAAGTGTGAGAAATTGGTCGTTTCTGTCATACTCGTTTTTGAACATACCGAATGAGGCAAAGGCGGGACTAAATAACACAGCGTCACCCGGCTTGGCAAGTTCGAGGGCCTTGTGCACTGTTTGGTCGAGTGAATCGTAAGGACCATGAGTAGAAGCTTCTAGCTTATAGCTTCTGGCTTCCAAGAGGCGCGAGGTGCCGGTGCCGGCAAGCAGAATAACAACTTTGCAGATTTTGTTTATTTCCGCAACTAACTCGCTCATGTCGAGCCCCTTATCCGCCCCTCCCACTATAAGAATAATGTTCGGTTTACGAAACCGAACATCGGAAAGAGCGCGAAGGGCGGCGACAACAGCCTCTGGCGTCGTCGCGTTGTTGTCATTGTAGATTTTCACGCCGCCCACTTCGCGCACTAATTGCAAGCGACCTTCTACACCTTCAAACGATTCGAGGCTTTCTCTGATCTCATCGTCGGATAAACCGAGTGCTTGCAGGGCAGTCGCGGCAAATGAGGCATTCTCCCGATTGTGTTCTCCGAGTACTTTAAGTTTCCAAGCGTACGGGAGTGACTCGGGAATAATCGGATCAAGCGGCAGAGCGTTCGCGTGAGCTCGCTCTGCGACTGACGCGCCCGCAATAAAAACATCGCCGGGCTTCTGGAAGCGGAATATATTTGCTTTGTCGGAAAAGTACGCATCCATATCTCCTCTGTAGTAGTTAAGATGATCCAGCATAAGATTCGTAATGACCGCAACACGCGGGCTTATCTGCAGATCGCCAAACCCTTGCAGTTGCCACGAGTCAAGCTCGAGAACACAAATATCGCCTTTCTGTACTTCTGGCAACATTGAGAGTGTAGATTTGCCTCGAATATTGCCGCCGAGAAAGACTTTTCTTTCTCGCCCCGCCGTGCCCGCCGTAGCCTCTGGCGAAGGCTGGGAGCTTTGTCGAGGGGCTGTATGCTTCAACACATGGAAAATCATATGTGCGACTGTGGATTTGCCGCGCGTACCCGTTACGCCGACGATCTTCGCTCCAGCATCAGTTGCGTATTTCGTAAAAAGTGCTGTCGACATATATACCGGTACCCCTGCAGCACGCGCGGCTGCGATCTCCGGCGAATTGAGTTGCACTCCCGCTGCCTTGATTATCATGTCTGCGGTAATGAAATCTTCGATTTTATGTCCTCCGAGATGAAATTCGATGTTTGGGTATTTCTTCAAACGCGCTACGGATTCAGCAAGCTCAACCTCAGTCTTTTTGTCGGTCACCACTATATTCGCTCCACAGTGGGCCAAAAATTCGGCATCCCCAACGCCACGGCCGAGAAGACCGAGGCCGAGTAGTGTTATCCGCTTACCCTCAAAGAAATGCCGATACTCTTGCATTGAATCACTATATCACTGCCCTTCTTATAAAATGACGCGACGCAAATGCATTGGAATGTGTACGAGAATGTCATGAGGAATAGTGTCGCACTTTTTTGCCATATTTTCGATGGAATTTGGGTCGTTGGACTGATTGCTCATGATGAGGACCGATGAACCCTCATGAACATTCGGAACATTAGTAACATCGCACACAGACATATTCATGCTGACTCTGCCAAGAAGCGGTGCGGCGATACCGTTAATAAGAAAACTCCCTGTATTAGAAAGCCGACGGTCCACTCCTTCAAAATATCCGACAGGAACTGTCGCAATCCGGGTTGTACGCTGCGTGGTAAATGTCCGCGCATATCCCACTGTTTCCCCACTTTCTACTGTGCGTACATCGCTTACAACCGACCGCATACTGAGAACGGGCGAGAGAGAAATTGGTAGGTTGCCCGAGTTCATTCCATAGAGCGCAATACCGGTGCGACCTACGTTTGCATTCATTTTATCCGCGTCTCCAAACCCTGCTGAATTCGCCAAGTGATAATAACGAATTCGAGAGATTCTGTTTTGAAATATCTCCGCAATGACGTTCCATTTCTCTATTTGTGCTCCGGTTATTGTGGAGTTCTCGTTTTCGGCATCCGCCAAATGGGAGAAAATTCCTTCGATGAAAAGTTCGTTGCGCGACGCTATCTTAATGACATTTTCGATTTCCGTTGGCAGTATGCCTTGACGATGCATGCCGGTATCGAATTTAACATGAACACGCTCATGCACTCGTTTCTCCCAGAGCTCTTCCATCTGTTTCAACGAAGCAATCGTGAAGGAAATATCTTTATATCTGTTTTTTACTATCGTGGCAGTCGGGGTAAATCCTAAAACAAGAAGCGGGTGTATGATGCCCACTCCACGCAATACTTTGATCTCGAAGTACGAGTCGACGCAGAAAAACGGGATATTGTCTGCTTTATCCAAGAGAGTAGCAATAGGTTCAAGGCCGTGTCCGTACGCGTTGCTTTTTAGGACAGGAGCGACCTGCCACTTCGGAGCGAGCGAGTGGATGGCATGCAGATTGTTAAGGAGAGCAAACTTATTGAGTTCAACCGTAATGAGAGGAGGATCGTTTCGGAATTGTCGCCACGTTCGTAGATTCCGCAGCAAAGCATGGGGCATTGTGAAAGAATACCATTTGACTTCCCTTTCTTTAAATATCGTAGTCACTTATCCACCTTGCCCGTACACTAAGTTTGCCGTAATTTCTGGCCGTGGTAATACAGATAACACTGTTTAAGCCATCTGTCCGATATCTAATGCAGGGCACGTCGCATATAGCATAAGAGGCGACGGCAAACTTAGTGTGCGGGCTTGCGTGCTTATACATTTTGTATCGGAGCGCAATATCCACTTGCGCAGTGCAATATGTGAACTACAATGCGCATCCACGTTTGATTGTGGAAGTGAGGTGACCCGCCTGCGCGAGGCAGTATGCTCGCTCCGGCGAGGCGAAAGCCCGCTTCGTCGAGACTTCGGCGAGGCAAGGAATTCCTCCACTGTGCCGCAACGGTAATGCCCGTTTACCCTGAGAGAAATCGAAGGGTCGGGATAAGTCCGGTCTTCAATCAAACGGTATCCCGAGCAGGAGAGACCGTGTATGCCGAGAGGCACGCGAGTAGAAATCTCCGCTCGGACGGAGATTTTTTCGTATGCGCGCACATAAAACATTGTTAATTCTTATCGTAATCATCCTGTTTGGAGCTATTTTTGCATATGTCATATCTCCAACGCAGATCGACCTAGAACCGCAACCGGAAACGCGGGACATTGTCACCTCATCCCCTAGAGAAAACGCGTCAAGAAAAGTTGGCGCAGATATTCCCGTCAGTACGGAAATTCCCAAGAAAATCGGGGAATCTGTCGCGACACCGTACATTCTCCAACGCTTATCACACACGATACCCGTCCTTTCTCGAGCAACCGTTCTTGAAGCGATGGAGGAATATGCCGGGGCGAACACGGCATTCGTTTTTTCCGGTCAGGATTTCCCGAGTCTCGGACTTTTCGTAGATGAAATAAACGGCCTCAAGAACGCCGGCGGCTTTTACTGGACCCTTTTTATCAATAACACGCTCTCCGAAAAGGGCGCGTCATCAGCGGAAGTGAAGCCCGGCGACGTTGTGGAGTGGCGGTACCAAAAAGGCATATGAGTATTCGCGCGCGCACATTGGTTATTTTATCAGTAGTTCTTTTCTTCCTCGTACCAGTTCCGCCGGCATTCGCGGCTCTTCCTTCTGTCAACGTCCCGAAAGATTGCACGGTTACCGATACCGACAGCGCCTCGCACTCGTATTCCGGGACCTATCTTGGCATCTGCGCGCTCGAAGCGGCAAGAGCGCAAGGCGCCATACAGGCGT
>Ga0076055_119_pt1 | contig 14372 bp, 16 predicted proteins | sample RifGroB1_FD_68086 | JGI IMG/M metagenome (GOLD analysis project Ga0076055, IMG submission 68086) | Parcubacteria (Kaiserbacteria) bacterium GW2011_GWB1_50_17
CGCGAGCGCCGCTTCGACAACGTCTTTTGGCGTTACGTACTGGCGCGCGGGAAAAAGGAATATGGAATCATGTTTTGCTCCGACCTCCCGCGTCATCGCATCTATTTCTTCAATAACTCCCACCTTGCCGCCCATGAGGTCAATCCTGTAAATGATGCGTTCGCTTGCCGGCATTATCTCGATGCGGCTTCCGAGCGCGCGAAATGTTCCCGGAGAAAGATCACCCATCGTGCGCTCGAAGTAAATAGAAATAAGTTTGCGTGTGAGAGTTGCGCGTGTCATCGACTCACGTACGCTAAGCTTCAAATTTACTTTTTGATATTCAATTGGCGAGCCGAGCCCATAAATGCACGAAACCGAAGCAACGACGATGACATCCTTTCGCGTTAGAAGCGCCTGTGTTGCCGCGTGCCGGAGACGCTCTATATCCTCATTGATTTGCGCCTCTTTCTCTATGTATGTGTCGCTAACCGGCATATACGCTTCAGGCTGATAGTAGTCATAGTAAGAAACGAAGTAGTGCACTGCGCTCTTCGGAAAGAATTCGCGATACTCCGCGGCGAGCTGAGCGGCAAGCGTCTTATTATGTGCGATAACGAGCGTCGGCTTGCCCCATTTTGCGATAACGTTCGCCATTGTAAAAGTTTTACCGCTTCCCGTGATGCCAAGGAGCGTCTGGTCGCGCTTCTCTTGCGTAAGCCCTTTCACGAGTGCATCAATAGCCGCCGGCTGGTCTCCCGCAGGGCGATAGTCGCTCTTTATTTTAAACGTACTCATCCGTATACTCTATCAAGATTGAACCGGTGAGAAAGAGTGCTTACTTCGCCGGCTTTTTAATCCTTTTTTTCCTTGTACTCTCGTACACCATCCCGTTTTCCTTTCGGTTTCTTCTTCGGCTTTATGCCGACATTTTTTACCTTACCCTCCAATCGAGGAGCTACACGAGACGGAACATCCCTATTCTTAGCGTCTTTTTTCATACAAGTATAAGTATGCAAACATTGCGTTTGCCGCGTTTTAAAATCGCAAGACTTTCGGAGAAATCTTTCTCTACGAGTTCTCTCTCGGATTTTACTATCTTTCCGTTTAACGTTATCGCTTTCTCGGCGAGGAATTGTCGCGCTTCCCGTTTGGAGCTCGCAAGCTGTGCTCCAACAAGAACGTCAATGAGGGAATCATCAATCTTCGCTTCATACGATGGCGCAACCTCGCGCAGATTCGTAATATCTTCCGGCGATAGTTCGGCAAGATTCTCGTCAAAGATAGCGCGTGAGACGCGCTCTGCCGCCTCTGCCGTACTCTCGCCATGTACAAGTGACGTTATCTCTTGAGCCAGAATACCTTGCGCGTGTCTTCGGCGCGGCTCGCGTTTGTGCAATTCCATCGCGGCATCTATTTCAGTTTCCGAGAGCATGGTCATTTTCAATAGATATTCTCTGACTGCCTCATCTTCGGTATTGAACCAAAATTGGTAGAACTGAAAGGGAGTCGTCTTTTCAGGCGAAAGCCAGATGGTTCCCATTTCGGATTTCCCGAATTTTTTGCCGGTCGCTTTATTCACGAGAAGCGGCCATGTGAGCGCATAGACAACGTCGCCTGTTTTACGGCGAATGAAATCTACTCCCGATACGATGTTGCCCCATTGATCAGAGCCGCCAACCTGCACGTCACAGCCGTATTCTTGGTGCAAATGGAAATAGTCGTACGCTTGCAACAACGCATAAGAAAATTCCGTGTATGAAATCCCTTCTTCGGGGTTTTTAATGCGATCTTTGATGAAATCACGCTGGAGCATCATATTGACCGTAAAATGCTTACCGGTATCACGCAGGAACTCGATAATGTTCAGTTTTTCCAACCACTCCGTATTATTGAGGAGCGTAAAGTCGGCACCACTAAAAAGTCGCCTTGCCTGCTCGGCAATTTTCTCGGCATTCGCACTAACCGTCTCCGATTCCAAAAGCGGTCGTTCGACGCTTTTGCCGCCGGGATCTCCTATCAACCCTGTTCCACCCCCGACAAGTAGAATTACTTTATGCCCGTCTTCAAGAAAACGACGCAAAATAAGGAACGCCTGTAACTGTCCTACCTGAAGTGAGTCGGCGGAAGGATCGATGCCAAGATAGAGAGTGCGCTTTTTTCCATCCGTGATTTCCTCGAGTTTTTTGGATGAAAACTGCTGGACGTATCCTCGCTTTTTCAGTGTTTCGGATAGTTTCGACATATTTTATCCCACTATACCACGCGCAGACAGTGCGCGCGTCGGAAGGATTTCCCAATAGGAAAAACCCGTGTACTAAAATTCCCCCCGACGCCGTTCACGGTCTCGCACCTCCCCCTCATTCATTCCAAAATGATGTGCGAATTCGTGCCATACTGTGTCGGCAACAATCTGCCTCACATGCTCGGAAAACAGCTCCTCATAACGATATCGTAAGTCGTTATAACGACTTACGATATCGTTATGGAGTTCTTCTTCAGCCGACACTTCAATAGGCCGCTGATAAAGAGTGATGGTATCCGGTAAAGTCATTCCGACCCCGTACTGTTCTCCGCGCTCGGAGAGCGGGATGCCTTTGTAGAGTCCGAGAAGAGTCTCACCTTCCGCGAGCCCTTGTTCCTTTCTGTCCTCTGCCGACGGTTCGTCCTCCACAAGAAGCGCGACGTTCTTTATCTTTTCCCGCACCCATTCGGGCAGGCACTCATACCCTTCGGACACTAGTTTCTCGAATTTTTCCCTTTCCATGAGGTGATTCTAACAAACTATTCCATCCTTTTTCTTTCTCTCTTTCCCCCTCCTTCCGACCATCCTGACTAAATCTCAATACTTAACTTATCGATTAAGTATTGGATGTGAGAACGCAATAGCAACCATTTAACTAAACATGTGTGCAGCTGTGTAAACCGGTGCAAACACCGGTTTCTGGCTCCTCGGCTCGGAAATGCAAATGAGTACATTTTCATTTCACTCGCCCTATGTCGCCAGTAAGAATTAGACGGCAGGAAATCTCATTGCTGTACGAGCTGCGTGAAGCGCTTGCGGACTTTCTCAATTTTCGGCTCAACAACAAGCATGCAGTACGACACGCTCTTGTTCTTCTCCAAATACTGCAGTTCGGCTTTGCTCGCCATGAACAGTGTTCATTGTTTTGTCCGCAACTCTAATCCCTTCGAGGTGGGCGTAGGAGCGGAAAGAGTTGTGCTTCGTGCGCAGGTTTATTTTCCAAGAAAGCGAACAAACGTTCGGAAACACCGAAACCAAACGCCGGTGGCATACCATATTCCATCGCGCGAATATAATCTATATCGAGCCGCTGTGCTTCCTCGTCGCCTTTGTCGCGCAATTTCTGCTGTTCTTCAAAGCGCGCACGCTGATCTTGAGGGTCATTTAGTTCGCTGTACCCCTTCCCCATTTCCGAGCCGGCGATAAGTATCTGAATTCGTTCAACAGTTTTGCCGTCTTTGGCACGTTTGGCTAGCGGCTCCATGTATACCGGAATTCCCGTTAGAAATGCCGGACCGCTGATTTCCTTACGAAGAACTTTCCAAAGACTATCGACAGCTCGATGAATGTTTCGGTCTGCATGTTCGTATTCAATACCCGCTTTTCTGCACATCTCCTTTAAACCAGAAAGAGTCACTTTTTTTCCTGTTCTCTCGTCAGTCTCCGTTATAGGATCCAAACCAAAGCGTTTTTTAATGAGTTCAGAAAAATCAATTTCCTTCCACTCTTCTGCAAAATCAACTGTGTGATCACCTATCTCGAACGTGTATTTCTTGTATGTTTCTTTTGCTATATACCGATATAATTCCTGCACGAACTTCATGCCTTCCACCACATCGCTATACGCTTCGTAGCTCTCAAGTTGGGTGTAATCCTGCAAGTGCTCGCGTGATTGTCCTTCATTTCTAAAGATACGCCCTATCTCAAACACTTTTGGAAAACCCGCGATGAGAAGACGCTTCTGCCACAATTCGCCACACGAAGACGCGCGTCGGCACCACCGGGCGTTGTTTCGAGAACCGGTGTTTCCACTTCCATGAAACCCTTGCCGAGATAAAACTCTCGAGCCGATTGCCAAAACTTTGCTCGTCTTTCCACAAGGGCGCGCAGTTCCGCGTTCACAAGAATATCTATGTCACGCTCGCGCAATCTCTTTTCTTCATCTCTAAGGCCGAAGTGCTCGGCGGGGATAGGAAGAAGCGATTTTGCGAGCATGTTCCACTCTTCGACTTTGAGCGAGCGTTCGCCGCGCTTCGTCTTGAACGCAGTGCCTGATGCCTCTATGAAATCACCGTTATCCGCTACGCCGTTAAAGAGATCAAAGAGCTTCTTATCCATTTCTGACTCCTGAAGAACTATCTGGATGCGACCAGTGCCATCAAACAAATCAACGAACACAATGCCGCCTTGGCCGCGCGAAGACATGATGCGGCCGCCGAGCGTTACTCGGCGGCCGCTTTTCTCACATTCGTCAAATCCCGCAAGAAGTTCGGCCATGGAAGTGTCGCGCGCGCTCCGCGCCGGAATGTCGTTTTCAGCCATGGTAATACATGATGGGTACTTGAGGTATTATTGCGGATTAAGAGGAACCACCTCATCGCTTTCATTGTACTGCACGCTCGCATTGCCCGATTGCTGTGCTCCTAATTGATCACGCAGTGTTTTCAATTCATCGAAACCCGAGAATCCTTGCTGGAGTTCCTGTTGTGCTTGCCGCGCCGCTTCCGAAAGAGACACTCCCTGCTCTTCGGAGAGAACCTCAGGTAGCTGATCATGATTTTGTATCTTATTCAGAAATAGGTACGCCCATCCAAAAAATAGTATGACAACAATGATGATGGCGATGCCGCCCGCAATGAGCTTCTTATCATCCTTCGGGCGCTCTTTTAAATTATCTATCATTTTCTGAGCTTTTTGCAGCACCATGGGAAATAGCTTACAGCTTGTAACTGGCAGCTTGCAGGAATTGTATCGCAATTTCCCTCTTCTGTAAGCTGTAAGCTACCAACTGTCAGCTGCTTAGTACAACCACTTCACTCTCTTTCCCTACGACATCTCGCGGCTTCACTGTTAGTTTATCAACTGGTTTCACATTTTCCTCGCCGGCCTCCTTCAAAAACTGCTTCAGCGTCTTGTCGTCCCAGAGAATAGGAATGACGATTTTTGCCTCAAGCTTTACCGCGAGCTTTTGTGCTTCCGCCGGGTTGAGAGTGCCATTGCCTCCGATAGGAATCACCAAAATATCCGGCGAGTCCATCTCAAGAACATCAGGATGCAAATCGAGTTCGCTCAACGCACCGAGATACAGGAGTGAGAGGCCGTCGAAATGAACATAGTAGATGGTATTAGTCCGCGGCTCACCTCCCCACTTGGAGCCCGAAGCAAATCCCGATGCCGTAACGTCTTTGACTTCATACTCGCCGGGTCCATCGATGACGAACGGCTGTTTGTCTCCCCGCCCCGCTTCCGAAGAACCGTTCATGTCGGGGTGATTGAGCGGAACGAACGCCGCATCTGCGCCGAAGTTGGTGGGTTTGAAATCCTTGGACTGTTTGGACACGGGCGCAAAGACGAGTGTAGTGTCGCCTGCCTGCGCCCTGATACACGCTCCACTGTGATAAGTAAGAATCATAAATTAGTTTCTATAGTTATAGTGTCGCCCGTGAGGAGGCTTCGGCAGGCAGGCCTGCTTGCGCGCGAATGCATGCGCCGGAGTGGTAGGTCAATATCATAGCTGACAGCTTACAGCTTGTAGCTTACAGAAAAATCCTACATTCATAGAGACCATTATACCCGAAATTCATTCACATACGAGATTTGACTTGGACATAGAGAGAGAGTAGATTTTTTGTAGGCACCTTGGATTCCACGCCAAAGGTAGATCCTCGCCAGACACTCCTGAAAGAGGAGAGATGTCTGGTCGAAACATCTTGGAGGATATTGGCTTGAAAACCATGTTCCACCTCGGCTACACGGAACGCATTCGCAGCGCGAAGTCGTTCCTGAACGCCTTCCTGATCGCCGGCATCGAGCGAACCGGTTTCGTCGGTTGACAGGGCGCGTCATCGGCGAAAACCTGGGCTGAATATCCGAGGATTCATGGAGGTTCCGATGAACTACCGAGCCTGAATTCGGGGACCGACTGCAGACAGTCCGATTGCCGTCGGTCCCCCCAATTTTTGATTTTGAACTATCACTTTACATTTTGATATTTGAATTTTGCATTTTGAATTATCTGGTGTATATTAAACCTCTCGCGATTGCATGCCTGTGCGTAAAGGCACGCAGACAGGCGGGATTAATTATTAATAGAATGTTCGGTTAATACTTCCCTGCCGACTGTACCGGTAGAGCATGCAGGTGAGGATCCGAGCGTACACGTAACAATGGCTACAAAAACTGAAGAAAGAGGAAAAATTGCCAACGAAGAGAGCGAAATAAAAACAGAAAAAGAAGAGAAAGAAAACGCGCAAGCGGATGCGCCCGTTAAAACGGGGCCGATGGAAGATTTTTTGCGCTCGATCGGAAAGCCGCCCGAGCTCGACGACGTCGTCGAGGGTCCCGTGACCGCGCTCGGCCGCGCGCGAGTTTTCGTCGATCTCCACCCATACGGCACCGGAATCATATACGGGCGCGAATACCTATCCGCACGCGACACTTTAAAGAACGTACACCTCGGTGACACCATCACGGCGAAGATCGTAGGCACTGATAACACAGAAGGGTATCTGGAGCTTTCTTTGCGTGAAGCGCGGCAGGCCCTCATCTGGAACGAGGCGGAGCTCGCGATGCAAAAGAAAACTATATTCGAACTCCCCATTACAGAAGCGAATAAAGGCGGACTTATTATCAACTGGAACAGCATTCAGGGATTCCTGCCCGCTTCTCAGCTTGCCTCCGCGCACTATCCGCGCGTACCCGACGGCGATAAGGAAAAGATATTCGGCGAGCTCAAAAAACTGGTCGGGGAAAAGATCGAGGTCATGGTCATCACTGCGAGCCCGAAAGAAGGCAAACTTATCTTTTCGGAAAAAGGTGCGGCGCCTTCGGAGCGCGCGTCTCTCGTCGAAAAATACCACGTTGGAGATGTCATGGATGGTGTTGTAACAGGAGCGACAGACTTCGGAGTGTTTGTGAAAATCGAAGAAGGTCTGGAAGGATTGGTGCACATCTCGGAAATGGACTGGGCATTGGTGGAAAATCCAAAGGGTCGCTACAAAGTTGGCGACGCCATCAAGGTGAAAGTGATAGAGATAAAGGACGGTAAGGTATCGCTCTCCATCAAGGCGCTGGTGGAAGATCCTTGGACGGCGGCGGGGGAAAAATACAAAAAGGATCAGAAGGTGGACGCCGTCATAATCAAATACAACAAACACGGGGCATTAGCTTCCATAGAAGAAGGAGTGGCGGGTCTCGTCCACATTTCGGAATTCGAGAACGAAGAGGACCTTCGCGCAAAACTCGAACTCGGCAAAGTGTATCCGTTCACCATAACCTTCTTTGAACCAAAAGAGAGACGTATGACTTTAAAACCGGCGAGCTAGTACTACGTTCTACGAACTAGTTAAAAACATTCATCGCCCGTTCCGGTCCTTCTGTGACTATCATCTCAAGCGCTTGTGCGACGCGCTTAAACATGCGGTTGAGCTCTTCAAGTTCGTGCGCGCGAAATTTCGTCAGAATAAAATTCATAACGACTTTTTTCCCTTCGGGCTTTCGTATTTCCCCCGAAGCCGTCGAAGGGGAAACGCCAATCCTTATGCGTGTGAATCTTTTTGTCTTAAGTGTCCGCATGACAGACTCCAATCCTTTGTGTCCCCCACTCCCGCGGTCAAATGATATCTTGAATTTCCCGATGGGCAGGTCTAAATCGTCGTACATTACAATAAGTCGTTCCGCGGACTTTGCTGATTTCACAAATTTCACTACAGCTGAACCAGATTTGTTCATAAAAGTGTCGGGAAGTATGACAGCAACGGTCGTTTTGCCTATCATTCCGCCAACAGCGCGTGACTTTGATTGCTTGTGCTCGCGCCAACCGTCGAAATGCATGATTTTTGCAAAGAATTCCGCCGCCATACGCCCCGCATTGTGCCGCGTGGATATATATTTCTCTCCAGGATTACCTAAACCGGCAATAACCCATACCATATTCGGAACATCGTATCATGCATACGCCATAAAGTATCAATATCAAGCTGTAAACCGGTGCACCGGTTTCTGGCTCCTCGGCTCGGAAATGCAAATGAGTACATTTTCATTTCACTCGCCCTATGTCGCCAGTAAGTATCTGAAAACCCATACACATCAATAGATACGTACTTAATTTGTGCTTCTCAATGTCCAAAAACTGATAATCCGCATTTCATTTACGATGGAACATCGCAAATACTTGGTGTCAACGCCGTACACAGAGTACAATGCGCGTCATGGATATTGTTGGAAACGATTCTCAGACAGCTTCCAACGAAAAAACATCTCCTGATCCTACAACAATCGAAAAACAGACCGCGTCGCGCTCATTGATCTTGTATACAGCCATCGCGCTTGGTCTTGCGCTCTTCATTCGATTCTTTATAGCGGCGCCGTACATAGTTTCCGGCGCCTCGATGGAACCGACGTTCGACAATCTGCACTATCTCATCATAGACCGTGTGTCGTACGAGCTTGGGGAGCCCGCTCGAGGCGATGTTATCGTTTTCGATCTACCGACAGAGCCCGGAAGATCGCTTATAAAGCGCGTCATCGGACTTCCCGAAGAAACAGTCATCATAAGTGAGAACGCTGTAATTATACAAAATGCCGAACATCCCGAAGGATTTACGCTCGATGAGCCGTATCTCGACCAGGCAAATCTTGGTGGGGGAAACGATATGCGCGTAATTCTTGAGCAAGGAGAATATTTCGTTCTCGGAGATAATCGTCATGTTTCCTCGGATTCACGCGTCTGGGGAGCGCTTCCGCGCGAGACAATAGTCGGACGCGTGTTTCTTCGTCTCTATCCTTTAAATATGATGGACGCCCTTCCGGGAGAGGCACGGTACGAAGAGTAGTTCACAGTGTACAGATTACATCCTACAGAAAATACAAATGCAACTTTCGTTAGTACTGCTAACCGTTTACCGACTGTAAGCTACTTATGATCCGTCTAAAAGATACTATCCACCAGAGTACGTCTTCCTTCCTCTCTTCTGCGGTACGCGTTGCCGAATATTACGGATTCGTTCCGTTCGAAGAAGCTCTGGAAAGTGTGCGAGAGGTGCGCGTTCGAACACCGCGTGGAGAACCTTCAAAAAGAGGCGACTCGGAAATCATGTTCGCGCGAAGGGAGGAGCGTCCGCTCGCCGTCATCGCACGTCGCTGTGCTATCAGTGCGGAAAGTACTGATGCGGCATTCCTTGCTTGGCGAACAGGTGGCGGCACTTGGCGTCATCGCTCCGGAATGCCTGCGCTCACGTTGGAGTTGCATATTGTAGGAATATCTTCGGCAATAGCGGAAGCGCTTCTCATCGTCGTCACAGACGCCATCACGGCGGAAGCCGGCATCGAACAACGTATTCTTTCCATCAACAACATCGGTTCTATAGAATCTTCCAACAGGTACATCCGCGATGTATCGATGTATTTGCGTAAACACATTGAATCCATTAGTCCGACGCTTCGACCGCGTGCCGCGCTCGACCCGATGGGAACATTGGTGCAACTTATCGAACGAGGACATCCCGCTGTATCGCGAGCTCCGCAAGCCATGGAATACCTTACAGAAGATGAGCGGCGCAGGTTTTGGGAGATTTTGGAATACCTTGAGATAGCCGGACTTCCCTATGAACTTTCTCCGCATGTACTCGGAAGCCGTGACTGCTGGTCACACTCTCTATATGAAATATCTGCGATAGACAATGAAACCGGCGGTCGAATAACTCTTGCATTCGGAGGACGATACGATCCGCTTACGTCACGTTTTGCGCGCGCACCTTTGCCATCTGTGATGATAAGCATCACATGCGAAATGCGCGGACGTGTGCATATAAAACAAAAGAGCGGCGAACAACCTGGCATTTACTTCGCACATCTTGGGTCTGAGGCGCGTCGTCGCGCGCTACCCGTTCTAGAAAACCTGCGCAAGGAAGGCATACCGGTATATCAAGGACTTCTCCACGAACGCATCGGCGACCAAATGGCGCTCGCACACAAGCGCTCGGTACCCTACATTCTTATCATGGGACACAAGGAGGCCGTTGAGGGAACTATGCTGGTACGCGAAACAGCAACGAACTCACAAGAGGCGGTGCCTTTGCCTGAACTTACGAACTATCTTAAGCGGCGGCGAATTGTGACAGATTTGCAAGTACCGTCTTTAAGAAATTAGGATTGGTTTCTTCTCCCTCAATACATCCCTGAAACGATATCTGGTACACCCTGTTGATTTCCTGACCAGTCGTGTTACGATTCCTGCTCATGTCCATAAACGTTGAAGTTAGCAAGACGGGGAACGAAAGTCCTCTTGCAACTATCCGGAAGTTCAGTCGGAAAGTGCAGGGTACTGGCCTCGTAAAGACGGCTCGCAAGCGCCGTTACTTTGTGCGTGACACGTCGAAGATAGTGAAAAAGAAACGTGCGCTTAAACTCCTAAAGCGGAGGGCAGAATACCGACAGCTCGTGAAAGAAGGAAAGGTGGTAGAAGCCCCTGCGCGCCGCACTCCATACACGCGACCAAATCAGAACGAAACACCTTCCAAGTCGCGACCCGGCGAAAGTGTGCCTATCGCACGATAGAAACAAGACAAAAAATGCGGAGTACTCCGGTGGTTGAAATACGAAATGTTATGCGCGGACGGAGGCCGCGCGTTCCCTTTGAAAAAATGGCGCGTATGATATTGGGACCGCGATATGAACTTTCCTTGGTAATCTGCGGCGACACGCTTACCCGTTCGCTCAATCGTACGTACCGAAAAAAAGGGGATCCCGCAAACGTACTCTCTTTTCCGCTAGGAAAGAAGGAGGGGGAAATATTTCTTAACATTCGCAAAGCAGAGCGTGAATCTCGCACTTTCGATATTGCTGTGCAAGAACGCATTGCACGCCTATTCACTCACGGGTGCTTTCATCTCAAAGGATATATGCATGGAGAAAAGATGGAGCGAGAAGAAGGGCGCATCCTTCGAGCGTTTGGTTTCCGTCGCGCGTAAACACCTCGGCTAATACATCTTGCATTATTCGGCGGCGCGGCGCGTATTGTCTGACGGCTTGCGTCTGACATGAACGCATTTCGCCTGACGCATACTGATACGCGCGGCGTTGCCGTAGACCGTTTGCTGTCATGCGCTTCCCGCGATTATCCCCGCCCTTCGCGCTTTCGTATACTTGGAACCGGCACGACACCTTCAAAGGGTGTGCGTAGCGGCTATGTAGTTGACGTAAAAGAAGCGACTAAGAACCTTCGTGAGGCACTTACGCGCGCACGTAGCGCGGCGAAAGTTCCAATACGAAGTGCACGGTTGGCGCTCGGCGGGATAAGTCTTGAGGATATCCGCTCTACGGGAGAGATTACCCTGACACCATCAGGCGGCATCGTCACGGAGCGAGAGATGGAACGCGCAACGAGCGAAAGCGAGAAACGCGCGGGATCAAAACTGATAAACCGCACCGTACTTCACACTATCCCCCTTGAATACCGCGTTGACGGGCAAAAAGTATTCGGACGTCCGGAAGGCCTCCAAGGCACAAAGCTCGCGGTAGACGTGCTGTTCATTACCATTCTCGCAAAACACCGCGACGATGCCGAGGAAATCGTCGAGGCGGCGGGTGTTGAGGTCGAGAGCGCCATGGCCGCCCCCCTGGCGGCAAGTTTCGTAACATTGAACAAAGCGCAGAGGACAGCCGGGGTTATTTTGGCAAATATCGGGGCAGAAACACTTTCGACGATCGTTTTCGACAACGACATGCCCTTCTCTGTAAAAGTATTTCCGACTGGCTCCTCCGATGTAACAAATGCGATCGCACTCGCGTTTAAGATACCTCTCGCAGAAGCCGAGCAGATGAAGAGAGGCGCAGTCACGGGAAGCAGTATTCCACCGCAAAAAATGAACACTGTAATCGCGGCGTGTCTTAAACAAATGTTCACTAAGATAAACGTCCATCTTAAATCCATTGGGAGGCAGGGACTCTTACCTGCAGGAATCGTTCTTACAGGAGGAGGGAGCGGATATGCGCTGATCACTGAAGTGGCAAAAAACACACTGAAACTACCCGCGCAGATCGCGCAGATAGGATTTTTACCACGCTCATCTGGTCTTGATGCCACATGGGCAGTCGCGTATGGTCTCTGTCGCTTGTCCTACATGGAAGATATGGAGGAGGGCCAATCTTTTGGAGAAATCATCCGACGTACGTGGGATTCAGTGTGGAACACGGCGCGGTCTCTGTTGCCATAATCGGAACATATGGCAAATGCGGTGGCGCGAGCAGGCAAAGAACGTGTTTATGTCCTAAAAACTACAGGTGCAAGACGTCTTTATGTCAAGTTTGTCCTTTCGGAGGAAGTGATATGATGGCCACATTATGACCAAACAGGTAAAACCCGAGTTTGAATCATTCGCACGTATTCGCGTGATCGGAGTAGGGGGCTCGGGTGGCAATGCGGTTAATCACATGGTCTCAAGCCATATTTCCGGCGTCGATTTTGTTACCATCAATACCGATGGGCAAGATCTCCATAAATCGAAAGCGAAAAGAAAGATCCACATCGGTAAAAATCTTACACGTGGACTTGGGACCGGCATGAATGCCGAGCTTGGAAAACAAGCCGCTGATGAGACGCGAGAGGAAATTCAGGATGCGATAAAGGGTTCTGATATGGTTTTTATTACTTGCGGTATGGGTGGTGGTACAGGAACGGGCGCCGCGCCTGTCGTTGCCAAGGTCGCACGAGAACTCGGTGCCTTGACCGTCGGTGTCGTTACAAGACCCTTCAGCTTCGAAGGCGCTCAAAGAACGCGGCTTGCAGAAACGGGACTAGCGGAATTAAGAAAGGCCGTGGATGCCCTCATCGTTATTCCGAACGATAAGCTCCTAGCAATTGTCTCGCGCGACACCGGCATCAGGAATGCCTTTGCGATGTGTGACGATATACTCAAACAAGCTGTTGAGGGAATTTCCGACCTCATTACCCAGACCGGTATCATCAACGTTGATTTTGCCGACGTGCGTGCTGTCATGCAGAATGCCGGGAGCGCTCTCATGGGCATCGGAACCGCCATTGGAGAAAAGCGAGCAGAGGTTGCGGCGCATGCCGCCATTAACTCGCCGCTTTTGGAAGTATCCGTCAACGGAGCGAAGGGGGTTCTCTTCTCCGTCGCCGGTGGAGATGACCTGGGAATGCTTGAGGTGCAAGATGCGGCCAACGTCATTACTGAGGCAATAGACCCCGATGCCAAGGTCATCTTCGGGACAGTCGTCGATCCGACGCTCAAAAAAGGCGCTGTGCGCGTGACAGTCATCGCAACCGGCTTTCCGGATTCCGGAGTGCGCTCTTCGCTTTTCAGCGCTTCCCAACGTCTTACCGCCAAGAAGGACCAGGATGTGCCGCCCGCCTCTATCAGAAATCGCGCCGATAACAAACGAAACGACGGAGATGTGCCCGAGAAAGTAATGTCGAGGGAATCCGTGAAATCCGCTCCTTCCTCACACGCTTCGAGCGCGAATGATAATGATGACGATAACAGTTGGGGCGGACTCCCCTCTTTCTTGCGCGGGAAGTAGCTTTCAGCACGTTAGTTGATAAAGACGTGCGAAGAGGATGTACTAGCATTTTTTGTATTAAACACTAAAGAACTGCAAGCTATACAACAATATGTACGACTTGATAATCGTTGGAGGCGGTCCTGCGGGAGCAAGCGCCGCCGTGTATGCCGCACGCAAACGCCTGAAAACACTTTTTATCACTGAGGAATGGGGAGGCCAGAGTGTCGTCTCGACAGATATACAAAACTGGATAGGCACAACTTCAATCTCCGGCGCCGATCTCGCCAAGAATCTGAAAACTCCTCGAAATCTTTTCTCCTGCGAGTGCCACGCAACTAGCCCCTTCCGACGATAAAGTTACAATCACGCTCAAAGACGGGTCAGTAAAAGAGACGCGTGCTCTTCTCATTGCATCAGGGGCGCGCCGCCACACGCTCAATATTCCTGGTGCCAAAGAATATGACCAGAAAGGGCTCACGTACTGCGCCTCGTGCGACGGCCCGTTATTTGCCGATAAAGATGTCGCGGTTATAGGCGGAGGAAACGCCGGTTTTGAGACGGCACTCCAACTGCTCGCTTATTGCAAGACTGTTACACTCTTCAATCGCACCGAAACTTTTCGCGC
>Ga0076055_107_pt1 | contig 12338 bp, 8 predicted proteins | sample RifGroB1_FD_68086 | JGI IMG/M metagenome (GOLD analysis project Ga0076055, IMG submission 68086) | Parcubacteria (Kaiserbacteria) bacterium GW2011_GWB1_50_17
CTCCGATACTATTTATCGCGTACTTGCGCCGTATCTCGGGCTTTTCGAACGCGCTGGTGCGCGCGAATCACAGCCACATCAGAAACGTTACCCAATTGTGCTTTTCGGATGCGGACGGCTTGGGTATGATTTTTTAGAGACGTTCTCTGCCGCAGGTAAAGATTTTCTCGTCGTTGAATATGATCCGACGATCAACGCTGATCTTGAGAGGAGGGGTATAGTGCATGAATTTGGCGATGCGGGCGATGTGGATTTTCTCGAATCACTCGAACTATCGGGTACGGAACTTGTCATTTCTACCATTCCCGACTCCGAAACCAATCTCCTCATTCACCGTGCTGTTAAGGCGAAGAGTCCGGGTGCGGTTGTTATGGTGCTCGCGCACAGAATAAAGGATGCGCTTTCGCACTATGACGAAGGCGTCGATTACGTCATTTTGCCGCATTTCTTAGGTGGCAAGTATGCGGCGGAGCTTGTCGTAAAATTCAAAGACAAGAAGTCGCACTACAAAAAACTCCGTCGAGAGCACATCGAAAGTCTCAAATTGCGTATAGCGCTCGGACATGAGCATCCTTCTCCGGCGCCTGTTAGGGTATAAGAGCTATGAATATCGCGATGATCCATTGGGGCTATCCGCCTGTCATCGGCGGTGTGGAGACTCATCTTTTGTTGCTTGGCCCTGCCCTAGTCAAGAAAGGTCATTCCGTCAGTTTGCTTACAGGTGCACACGCCGATTCCCCAAGCAAATTTATTGACAAGGGCGTGCATATTACGCGCCTTCCCATAATGGATTTGAATTGGCTCTATCGTCGCGGCTTTGCCAATCTTGAAAAAGAGATTAGGAATTCCGTTAACGCTTTCTTGGATAGCTCAAAAGCAGATGTTCTACACGTCCACAACATGCACTATTTTAGTGAAATGCATGCGAGAGTTGTTGAGGCAGAGGCAAAGCGACGAAGGATTCCACTTATTCTAACGGCTCACAACATATGGGCCGACTCTTTGTGCGTAAAGCTGACGAGAGATATCAAATGGGATCGCATTATTGCTGTTAGTGATTTCATCAAGCGCGCTCTTGAAGGATTCGGGCTGAATGAGAAACTCGCCGTGACCATTCACCACGGCATAGAAGGGGGGCCTTTCTTTAGAGCGTCGGGAAAAGAAGCATATGCCAGATACCCGATGCTTCAAGGGAAGAGGGTTTTATTTCATTCTGCGCGCATGGGATTAGCCAAAGGCAGTGATGTCGTCGTGCAGGCCTTTCGGCTCATCAAAGAAAAAGTGCCTGATGCATTTCTCGTTCTAGCTGGTACAAAGAACATTATTGATTGGGGAGAAAGTCAGCAACACGACATCGCGTACGTTCTTGAATTGCTAGACTTGTTCAACTTACGAGGAGACACGCTCATTGATCAATATCCGATTGGTTTGATGCCTGCTATGTACGCCGCCTCGGAGGTAGTCGTGTATCCCTCCACGTCTCCTGAGCCATTCGGTATAGCAATGCTTGAAGCGTTCGCTTCAGCGAAACCACTCGTAGTGACGCGCTCAGGCGGAATGCCGGAAGTGGTACGACACGGCGTTTCCGGATACATAGTGGAGCCGTTTAATCATCAGGCGCTCGCAAACACAGTAACACGGCTTTTTAAGAATTCTGCTTTGGCGCAGAAGATTGGGAAGCGAGGTCGGGAAGAGTTCAAGTTACACTATTCTCTTTCACGAATGGTTGGCGAGATAGTTCACGTCTATAGAGATACCATCAAAAAATACAAGACGTGAGAGTATAGTAGAATTACTAGTGTATGGATTTAAAACAAGTAGCGTACGATATCCTTCTGAATAATCGGCGCAAAAGCGGTGAGCATCAATACACAGTCCCGTCTCCTCAATCGTACCCATACCAATGGCTGTGGGATTCTTGCTTTCATGCCATCATTCTTTCTCACCTAAGTCCTGAGGATGGAAAAAAAGAGCTCCTCTCGCTTACTGTTCGGCAGTTTGAAAACGGCATGATACCTCACATGATTTATTGGGAGAAAAGCGAAGCGGCTGAGCATGATCACCTAAATATCGCGTGGGGTCGGGATGGAACGTCGAGCATCACCCAGCCGCCGATGCTTGCATATGCGGCGTGGAAGATTTTTCAAAAGGATCCCGACACGAAATTCCTCGAAAAGATATATCCCGCGCTTTATCACTTCTATAAGTATCTTCTTCACGAGCGAGATCCCCACGAGCGGCACCTGATTGGCATAATAAATCCAGATGAGTCAGGCGAGGACAATTCGCCCCGTTTTGATGAGGCGCTTGATCTTCCCCCTGTTCACGATTTGGACGAGAACTTCAAACGCAGACTTACGCTGGTCGACGAGAATAGGAAATGCGGATTTGACGCTCCCTTTTGTATGAAGAATTTTTTTTGGGTGAAGGACGTTCCATTTAATGCCATTATGGTCGAGAATCTTCGATGTCTCAGTAAAATTGCACAGAAGATAAGCAATGGCTACGATGCTGAATATTTCGATGCTGAAGCCGGGCGCATCGCACTCGCAATGCGTGAACTTATGTTAGAGGATGGAATCTTTTGGTCTACACGGGGAGAGCACTACGATAAGATAAAGATAAAGACATGGGCGATGTTTGCGCCACTTTTTGCGAAAATCCCGACACAGGAAGAGGCAAGATTTCTTGTAGAAAAACATCTTAAAAATGAGAATGAGTTTTCAACAACATTCCTTCTCCCTACGGTTTCGGCAGATGAGCCATCGTTTAATCCGGACGGATTCTGGCGAGGACCTGTTTGGATATCAGTCAATTGGTTCGTGTTCCATGGTTTGCGCAATTACGGTTTTGACGAGCTTGCCAACACGCTGGCAAGCCACTCTCTAAATCTTCTTGAAAAAAGCGGTTTTCGAGAACACTTCCACCCATACACGGGAGGGGGATATGGCGCAATAAACTTTACTTGGGGAGGGCTTGTGCTTGATATGATGGAATCGTGATGCGCATAGCTTTTGACATAGGTGGGACAAATATGCGCGTGGCGTTGGTTTCCGACGGTGGCATCGATGAAGTGAAAAATCCTCACGCGTGATATCTAGGACAGTAGATTCTCGTGAGGTACACTCTAGTAACACCATGAAAATAGCCATGCTTCATTGGGCTTATCCGCCGGTTATCGGCGGTGTGGAAACACATCTTGTTCAACTCTGCCCGGCACTTGTTCGTGCCGGACATCAGGTATCCGTGCTAACTGGTTCGCACGAAGGGATTCCACAATTGTATATCGATCGAGGGGTGCAAATTCGTCGGGTCTCACTTATGAATCTTGGTCTGCTCTCAAAAAAAGTCTCAGCCTCGCTTGAAGGTGCTATCGCTGATGCTGTCAGGTCTTACTTTGACGAATCAAAACCGGACCTTATCCATGTGCACAATCTTCATTATTTTAGTGAGGCGCATGCACGTGTTGTAAAGAACGAGGCAAATAAAAGGAAGATTCCTATCGTTCTCACGGCACACAATGTATGGAACGATCGACTCTTCATGAACATCACACGCATCGGAGCATGGGACCATACGATTGCTGTCAGTAAGTTCATCAAACACGCTCTTATGGGGTATGGGACTCCCTCGCACGACGTTACAGTAATTCACCATGGGATTGATGGCACTCCTTTTTTTGATGCTAAACCCGAGGAGGCACACAAGTTATATCCACAGCTGCGTGGCAGAAATGTTATTTTTCATCCTGCACGCATGCATGTTGATAAGGGGAGCCATATAGTGGCACAGGCATTTCGGTTGGTCAAAAGACGCATCCCTGATGCGTTGCTCGTTATGGCTGGCACTACGGACGTTGTCGATTGGCACAATCTGCAAGAGGAGGGAATGGCAAAAGTACTTGAACTTCTGAACCATTTCGGGCTGCAACGAGATGTATTGGTCGATCAATATCCTGTTGAACGTATGCCGCTTATGTATGCCGCCTGTACGCTTGTCGTATACCCTTCGATATTTGATGAACCGTTCGGCCTCGCAACCATTGAGGCCATGAGCGCAGGAAAGTCCATTATTGTAACCCCAAGGGGCGGCATGTCAGAGATTATCAAGGCGCGTAAGAATGGCCTCATTGTACCTTCGGGTGATCCTGTATCACTCGCCAACGCCATAGTACGTTTGCTCAAGCATCCTGAGGTGGCTAGTCGAATGGGCCGCACCGGACGGGAAATGTTTCGCGAAAAGTATCAACTTGAGATCATGGTGCAAGATACAATCGCTGTTTATAACAAGTGTTTGCAGAAGTACCAATAGTTTATATTTCCAAGAAAGTACATTATGTTTAATCTTGATAAAGAAGCTCGTCGCATTTTGGAAAGTAATCGATGGACGACAAAAGGGTTTCAATACACCATTCCTTCTCACGACACCTATCCGTACCAATGGCTATGGGATTCGTGTTTTCACGCTATCGTGCTCTCGCATTTCAGTCTTGAAGACGCAAAAAAGGAACTGATCTCGCTCGTCTCGCATCAGTTTGAAGACGGCATGTTGCCGCACATGATTTATTGGGTAAAAGCCGAAGCGATAAAAGTTGACTGGGGTAAGAATGACACAAGCACAATTACTCAACCGCCGATATTGGCGTATGCGGTACAGGATGTTTACGAGAGAACTTCAAACAAAGCATTTTTGGAGGAAATATATCCTTCGATGATGCGATTTTATCGCTACCTTGTTACCAAACGTGATCCTCTTGACCATAACCTTGCGGGCATTATCAATCCCGACGAATCGGGCGAGGATAATTCGCCGCGTTTTGACAAAGCACTGAATGTGCCTTTCGATATTTCCAATGAAACACATTTCCGCCGCCGGCTAGAGCTCGTTGAAGCGAACAAGGCCTGCAATTTTGAAGTGGAGTTATGCACATCCAAGAATTTCTGGGTGAAAGATGTTCCCTTCAACGTCTTTTTGGTAGAGAACTTGAAGATTCTCGGTTCCTTGGCCTCGTTACTTGGTAGAACCGAGGATGCAGAGTTTTGCACATTGAATGCCGGCCTGATGACCGAAGCGATGCGCGAGTACATGTTTGAGGACGGCGTCTTCTGGTCGGTCATGGACGCAGACCATGAGAAGATTCGTGTGGAGACGTGGGCGCACTTTGCCCCGCTTTTTGCCGGTCTCTATACGCAGGAAGAAGCGAAGACGGTCGTACAAACGCATTTTCATAATCCTAAGACATTCTACTCACCGTTTGGTATTCGGACAGTTTCGATGCGCGAGGAGTCATATAGCGCCAACGGATTCTGGCGCGGCCCTATTTGGATGTCGATACATTGGTTCATATACCACGGTCTCCTACGGTATGGTTTTACTGCGGAAGCGGAGGACATTCTCAAAAAAAGTGTAAAGCTTCTTGAGCTTTCAGGATTTCGCGAATACTACAATCCCGAAACAGGTGAGGGCTACGGAGCGAAAGATTTCACATGGGGCGCATTGGTGCTTGATATGATGGAGAAATGAATTATATGAAAATTGCGTTTGACATAGGGGGAACTTCTATGCGGGTGGCTCCCGTTCTTTCAGATGGTATCGGGAAGGAGAAAAAGTATCCGACCCCGCAGGATCCCAAAGAAGGTATCGCAATGCTGGTACAGCTTGCTCTCGATGTTGCGGCGGGAGAAAGAATAGAAGCCGTTGCGGGAGGTATTCGAGGCGCAGTCGTCAACGGAGTATTTCTCTTGGACAAAATCCTCCCTCAATGGGAAGGGACTAACCTTGTGACTGGGATTTCTGAAGCGCTAGATGCACCAGTGCAAATAGTGCATGACACGGCACTCATAGGTTTGGGAGAAGTTCACTATGGAGCGGGGCGCGGCTCAAAAATATGCGCATACATAACGGTCTCGACCGGCGTCGGTGGAGACCGCATCGTGGACGGTCGCATTGACCGTTCAACCTATAATCCGGAGATAGGGCGCCAGCTCATTGACGGCGTGGAATTGGAAGATCTCGTCTCCGGCACGGCCGTCGAGAAGAAATTCGGCATTCATCCGAAAGAGCTCGATTCCCTGGAAGAGCGCAACAAGCTTGCCGACATTCTCGCTATCGGCCTCTACAACACAGTCGTGCATTGGTCGCCGGACACCATCGTCCTCGGCGGCTCGATGATAGTCGGCGTTAATCCAATTCCGCTTTCGCGAGTTCGAGAGTCGTTTACAAAACTTCTCACAATGTATCCCGAAGTTCCTGTTATCGAGATGGCCGAACTCGGAGATTCTGGCGGCCTCTACGGAGGAAGGGCGCTCTTGTCATAAATCGGCTCTTTCGAGACCGCAGGGCGTTTGCCGATTTCTGGCTCCTCGGCTCGGAAATACGAAAGCAAGCTTTCGGGACTCTCGCACAACGCTCGCCAGTAAAAAGAGAGAAGCTCATCCATATGGCGCAAAAGGCCCAAAAATGGTATCCTTTGCTGATTCAGAAGAAATAGAGAATTCACCGACATCGGCGGAAAAGAGAGCAGTAATCATACTTCTTTCAAGCGCTCGTTTTCTCACCATACAGTATCCATGAAGCACATCTTTTGGATAATTGCCGGCGTTGTTATTGTTTTGAGTGTAGTTAACTTCGGGTTTACTTTTGTACAAGTGCGCGAGGAAAAAGCTACTCTTTCCAATGACCTTGGGTATCGCACGCGCCTTCTTGCGGACAGTCTTAAAGAATCGATTGAGCCAGCGTATTCTGCGGGCTCCGCCGAGACATTGCAGAGAACTGTTGGCCGGTTCACCGATAACGAACGATTGCGCGGACTTGTTGTGGTGGATCCGCGGGGGGAAATAATCGCAGTATCTGAAAACCTTCCGGCTAGCATACGCGGCAATACTCTTGCGGCGAACGTCATGGACGCCGACTCATCGCGGGGAGAATTCGTACGAAGTAGTGACGGTAGTTTTTATGTTTTCGCAGTACCATTGCATGAAGAACAAAGGGTTGTCGGGGCACTACTTCTCGTGCAAAATGCCGACTTCATTAACACATACATAACGCGTATTTGGTTGGATAATCTTACTCGTCTTGCGGTGCAAATCCTCTTTTTCTCCATCGTCATCGCGGCAATCGTGCGCTGGGTCATCGTGAAGCCGCTCTCTCGGCTGGCGGAATCGGTGCGAAGAACGCGCGCAGGAAGCGGCACTGTAGGCGTTGTCACTGAGCATTCATTTTTCTTTCAACCGCTCGCAAGTGAGATAGCCAAACTCTCAAAGAGCTTGTCGCAAGCGCGGAGTGCCGCAAGCGAGGAAGCGCGCATGCGCCTCGAGAAGCTCGATACGCCGTGGACCGCAGAGCGCCTGAAAGAATTCGTAAAAGCACATCTTAGAAACCGGCCGATAGTGCTCGTATCCAACCGTGAGCCGTATGTGCACGAAAAGGTGGGCAACGAGACGAAGTGGTCGGTGCCCGCGAGCGGCATGGTAACGGCGCTTGAGCCGGTTATGGAAGCATGCGGCGGCTTATGGGTGGCACACGGAAGCGGCAATGCCGATCGTGAGGTCGCTGATGCACAGGGGAAAGTGCAAGTGCCGCCAGAAGAACCGCGTTATACGTTGAAGCGTGTTTGGCTGACGCAGAAAGACGTGCAGGGGTTTTACGTCGGATTCTCGAACGAAGCTCTATGGCCTCTCTCGCACATGGCGCACACAAGACCGGTGTTCCGCAAGAACGATTGGATGGCGTATCGCCGCGTTAACGGAAAATTCGCCGAAACTATCCTCGCGGAGATAAAGGATCTCCAAAATCCCATCATTCTCGTCCAAGATTACCATTTCGCGCTTTTGCCGAGGATGCTAAAGAACGCTCGCCCTGACGCGAGCGTCGGATTCTTTTGGCACATTCCATGGGCCTCGGCTGAATTATTCTCCATCTGTCCGTGGCGCAAAGAGCTTTTGGAGGGGATCCTAGGCGCGGATCTTATCGGGTTCCATACGCAGCAGCATTGCAACAACTTTCTTGAGACTGTCGGGAAGGAAGTGGAGGCGCTCATTGATCTCGAGCAGTTCTCCATTACGCGCGATGAGCACACATCGTACGTCCGAGCGTTTCCGATATCCATCGCATTTACGAACGGCGCGCCCGCACTCGGCGGCACGGAAGAAAAAGCTACGCCGCCCGATAAAAACGCGTTCAAAAATCTCGGCATAGAGACAGAGTATATAGGTTTAGGCGTAGACCGACTTGATTACACCAAGGGCATTCTCGAGCGCTTCAAAGCGATAGAATTTTTCCTTGATGCAAATCCGCAGTACCGCAGTAAGTTCACATTTTTGCAGATTTCTTCGCCGTCACGCGAAGGAAGCAAGAAATATCGCGACTACGCCGACGAATGCGCGGCGGAGGCAGGGCGCATAAACAAAAAATTCGAGGACGGAAACTGGCGCCCCATCCACTTCGAGAAAAAACATTTCTCGCATGAGGAGCTCCATCCTTTGTATGCTGCAGCAGATCTCTGCCTCGTAACGTCGCTCCATGACGGCATGAACCTTGTTGCGAAAGAGTTCGTAGCCGCGCGAAGCAAAGAAGACGGTACTCTCATTCTCTCGCAGTTCACCGGCGCCGCACGTGATTTGAAAGGTGCGCTTATCGTCAATCCCTATAGCGCGGAGGAAGTAGCGGAGGCAATTTCCAAGGCGCTCGCAATGTCACCAGCGGAGGTACACAGGAGAATGAAGGTAATGCGAAATGCCGTGAGAGACAGCAATGTGTACCGTTGGTCGGCCGAATTTTTGAAAACAGTGGCGAATCTTGCCTGAGTCATGCATAATTTGCGAGAGAGTAGGAAAAAGGTGCTCGCTCGAGTTGCGAGTGCGAAGCACATTGCACTTTTCCTTGATTTTGATGGCGTGCTTTCTCCCATAACCCGCGATCACAGAAAAGCGCTGATAGGGGCGCGAACAAAGAAGCTTCTCGTTGCGTGCGCAAAACAATTTTTTGTGGCAGTTATTTCCGGACGAGCCCTTAAAGACGTACGACGCCGCGTGGGTATTCGCGGGCTCTCTTATGGAGGTAATCACGGTCTTGAATGGAAGTTTAACTCTAAAAATTTTAGTGTGCCCGTTCCCACTTCAAACCGCAGAATACTTGATATGATTCTGCGGGACTGCAGAGCGCTATCAAAACAATTTCTCGGATTGAGTCTCGAGGACAAGGATCTAACGATATCGATACATTATCGCATGGTGTCTCCGCGCTTCCGCAAACACGCAATTACCGCCATCTCAAAAGTACTCGATACGTATGTAAAGGGCGGGAAACTCACTGTAGTCGGAGGGCATATGCTTTTCAATATACGTCCGAATACCCGGTGGGATAAAGGATCTGTCGCTTTATGGATGCTGAAGCGCCTTCCGAAGGGGACCCTCCCGATATCTCTGGGCGATGATGTTACTGACGAAGCGCTTTTTAGGACTTTACGCAATGGTGTCACTATTCGTGTCGGGCACACGAAGAAAAGTCTTGCGCGCTACAACATTTTCTCGCGACGGGAGGTAGATTCTTTTCTCTCGTCCCTTTTTATTGCAAAACAACAGAATAAAGTTAGAAATCGGGTACAATAGTACTCAATGTTGGACGCCTGGCATACACAAGAAATAAAGGAGGTGTTCCACGCGCTTGATACGAGTGAGAAAGGATTGCATACGGATGAGGCGGCGCGGCGTCTTAAGGATTCCGGATTAAACGTATTGCCGGAAGCAAAAGCGGAGAATCTCGCACTACTTTTTTTGAGACAGTTTAAGAGCCCTCTTATCTATGTTCTCCTCGGTGCGGGAGCAATCGTTTTTGCCATGGGGCAGATCGCTGACGGCGCGATCATTGTTGCCGTTCTCATATTGAATTCGATTGTAGGTACTGTGCAGGAAGGGCGCGCTCAAAATACCATTCGAGCTTTAAAGACATTCGTCGAGACGAACGCAGAGGTCGTACGCGGCGACAAGGAGTTCATCGTGCCGGACAAAGAAGTGGTCGAGGGCGACATTGTTATTCTACAGGAAGGGGAAAAGATTCCGGCGGATGCGCGGATAATTCTTTCGCATTCTCTTACGGTGGATGAGGCATCTCTTACAGGAGAATCGGTGCCGGTTGCCAAATCAAGCGAACCGTTATTTGAACCGAACCTGTCGCCCTCGGAGCAGGTAAACATGGTTTTTAAAGGAACCTACATCGTTGCCGGCAATGGGAAAGCGGTAGTAGTCGCGACAGGTTCGAGAACCGTCATCGGAAGGATAGCAGAGGAGGTAGCCGGTTCTGTCGCTGAAATTCCGTTAGCCACAAATATACGGTATCTCTCACGCCTCATCATAATCGTAGTGTTTGGAGTTAGCGCCTTTCTCTTTGTTTTCGGAATGGCGGCCGGATACTCAGCTGAGCGGATGTTCACGACAGCTGTGGCACTCGCCGTATCAGCTATCCCCGAAGGGCTTCCCATCGTGTTGACGCTGGTTCTCGCGACGGGCGTTTGGCGCATGGGAAAAAAGAACGCATTGGTGAAAAGACTTCAAGCGGTCGAGGCGCTAGGCCAAGCGCGCGTCATCGCCATTGATAAAACGGGGACTCTGACAAAGAAAGGGGAAGTACGCATTGCGGGGGTTCTTGTCGCTCCGACGGAGCACCTCGGTCTCATGCGTCTTGGCGAGATTGCCGCTTCAACCGCGAACGCTCGCGCTATGTTTTCTGAAGAACTATCGCGTTGGCGTGTAGCAGGAGATCCAACAGAAGCCGCACTCCAGGTTTTTGGACAGAAGTTGGGATTTCATAAAGACGATGTGGAGAAAAATACACCCCTTCTGTCCGAGTTACCGTTCGATTCAAGCGTAAAGTATCACGCCGTTCTTCGTCAGGCACACGACAAGAACGTACTGATGGTTGCAGGTGCCCCGGAAATCATTCTTGCCTATTGCGATACCGTGTATCGCGACGACTTCCCTCACTCGCTTTTGGAACAAGAGCGCACGGAATTGGAGTCTCGTTTCTTAAAACTATCTGAAAAGGGCTTACGTACCGTAGCGCTCGCTGAAAAGTACCATTCAGGCGATCTGCTTTCTACGGATGATGTAAGAGGCCTTACGTTTGTGGGTTTTTTGGGGATGAAAGACGGACTTCGTCCAGAAGTGCCTGATGCTATGCGCAAAGCTCTCGATGCAGGAGTTAAAGTCGTTATGATAACGGGGGACCATAAGGTGACGGCTCTGGCTATTGCTTCCGAGGCGGGTATTTTTCATGACGGAGAGGACGTCATAACGGGAGACGAAATGAATGAACTTTCTGATTATCAGCTTACCGAAAGAATAGGAAACATCAGTGTTTTTGCGCGTATGACACCGGAGCACAAACTACGCATTATCAAAGCATATAAAAGCACTGGGCTTATTATTGCGATGACGGGGGACGGGGTCAATGATGCTCCGTCCTTGGTCGCGGCGGATCTCGGAGTTGCCATGGGGGGAATTGGCACAGAAGTTGCAAAAGAAGCGTCCGACATCGTTCTTCTCGACGACAATTTTGGCTCTATCGTCTCCGCCATCGAGGAGGGACGGGGTATCTATAAGGCGATTAAGAAAGTCATTCTTTATCTTTTTTCTACTAATGCAAGCGAAATCTTTGTTCTTATTGGAGCACTTCTTTTAGCACTCCCCCTGCCCCTTCTTCCTTCTCAGATAATCTGGCTCAATTTTGTTACCGATCCATTCCTTGATGTATCGCTTGCGATGGAGCCGAAAGAAAAAGGTCTTCTCAAAGGCACTTTTGAGCATCCGAGGAAATATCTTATTGATGCTCTTATGGCTCATCGGATCCCATTGATGGCCGTCACTATGGCGGCTGGCACCCTGTATCTTTTCAGCTTGTATGGTGACAATCTCACGAAAGCTCTTACAATATCGCTCACGACACTTGCGGTTTTTCAGTGGTTCAATGCATGGAACTGTCGTTCTGAAAGCGAATCGCTCTTCACCATGAATCCTTTCTCCAACAGGTTTCTCGTTGGGGCGACATTTATCGTTATTTGTTTGCAATTACTTGCTGTGTATCTGCCGCCGCTCCAAAAGGTACTTTATACTTCAGCACTTACACTCTCCGAATGGATTCTCATAGTTTCAATCGCCTTTTCCGTCATTGTTGTCGAGGAAATCCGCAAGTTCTACATGCGCCGCCGCGTACGATTAGGCAAATCAGATAAGCTAATGAGTTATGCCGCGTAAGAGATTTATCCTGTTTGATTTTGACGGAGTCATCGCCGATTCATATGCCACTGCGCTATCCGTATCACAAAAGATGTGTACGCGTATTAC
>Ga0076055_106_pt1 | contig 11916 bp, 7 predicted proteins | sample RifGroB1_FD_68086 | JGI IMG/M metagenome (GOLD analysis project Ga0076055, IMG submission 68086) | Parcubacteria (Kaiserbacteria) bacterium GW2011_GWB1_50_17
ATACATTTGCACGGAATCAAAACCTGCATCCGCCCGCCGATGTTGAAGTTTCTTCTTTTCTAATACCGTGTCGGCAGACGTGTCCTCAAGCATGCCGCCACCTTCTAAAATATCAATTCCTGCGGTACTAAACCGCTCGTACATCTCTTCAAGCAAGAGCACATTGTCTTCTATCGTCGGGAACTCACGAAGTATCTCGTCGTACGTGACATATCCACGCTCGCGACCAAGAGTGATCAGAGCTTCTACCTTCGTGTCCTGTTTGCCACGCCCGCCTTTTGCCCGCTTACCACGCGTCACAGGACGGAGTTTTTTAATCTTCTTCTTTTTTGTAGATTTTTTGACACGAGCAGATTTGTTCTTCTTTTTTAAAGCGGACTTTTTGTTCTTTACGGCATGTTTAATCCTCTTCACTGTTTTCCGTGAAGTCTTTTTTCTTGTTTTTTTCTTGTTTTTTTTAACCATGAGCCAACATAACGCCGCAAAAGCTCCCTCCTCCTTTCTTGGGAGAGCCAAGGGTAGAATTAAAAAAGCTTCACTTTCCCACCTATTTTCACCGCGAAAGGATGCAGAGAAGCGAAGTCGCTTACTTTACACTGGCTCGTGGAGTTGTGCAATACGCGCTGTCAACAGCTTACACACAGACATATACACAGCTACATCCTCCTCGTTCCCCGTCACCTCGGCATTCTTAAGAGCGGCCGTAGCTTCTCTTAGATCCGCTGAAAGCCGCTCATGTGAAATAACATGGAGAAGAGCTTCGACTTCCCGCTTGAGTGTCGTGTTTTTGCCATACATGCTCTCCGCCCGAAAACGCAGAGACTCTTTCTCATCTTCAGAAAGTGTTCCGAGAACGCTGAACGCCTCAACTCCGAGCGCTTCAGACAAATCCTTCGCAAACTTATTTATGTTCACGATTGGTTTCTCGAGCGACTGTTGCCAAAGAAAGATAGCGTATGCCTGCTTTGCTCGTCCATGGTCCATCGGTTTTCGAGCGAAAGAAGATCGTTCTTTGCGGGAATCTCCTGTATTTATCGAAGCACCCGTAGCTGAGGCCTCCCGCGCAACGGGAACTTTCGCAAGCGCTTCGGCGACGGCGCTTTCGGAAACACTCAGACGTCTTGCAATTTCTCGCAGATAGCTCTCCCGCGCGATAGGGCTCGAAACATCCGACAGGAAAGGTAAGACGACTGATTCCACCGAACGTCTAAATTGATCTGTACTCTTCGCATGTTTCTCTAGTACATCGAGAAGAAATGTGATTATGTCTTTTGCTTCACGAATGGAATCTCTCCAAGAATTCGCACCTTTCTTTTGTATGAGATCCGCAGGATCAAGACCGTCGGAAGCTTCCGCAACCTTGACGTTTAGACCAGCATGTAGAGCCGTGCGTGCGGCGCGTGCCGCGGCCTTGAGTCCAGCTTCGTCCGGATCGAGTGCGATAACGAGATTATCTGCAATGCGTCGAATAAGTGCGGCGTGTTCGGGGGTAAACGCTGTGCCGGATGCCGCGACTGTATTCGTCCAACCGGCCTGATTTGAAGCCAATAAATCCATTTGTCCTTCCACCAGGATAGCGCAATTATGCTTACGCATCGCCTGCTTTGCCCTGTCGAATCCATGGAGAACCCGTGATTTCCGGAACAGCAGAGTTTCTGGGCTATTCAAATATTTAGGAGCGTCGGGATGTGCCTCCGAACCAAAAATACGTCCGGAAAATCCGACGATGCGCCCTGCACTGTCGGCAATCGGAAACATAATGCGATTGCGGAACTTATCGATAAGACCTTTATCTCCCTTACCCAGTGGAGAAAGTTTTGCAACTCCTGCGTCCACTATTTCTTTGTCCGTAAATGTTCTCTCGCGCAAATATTCCGAGCATTCGCTCCAAGCGCTTCCCGCAAGTCCGAGACGGAATGTTCGTATGGTCTCATTATTTATACCACGTTCTTTCAAATATTTCTCTACCGGCTCATTCAAGCGCGACGTATAAAAAATTGCCGCCGTCTCTAAAAGCTCAAAGAGCCGAGTACTCTCATCCTTCTTTTCTCTTCCACCCGCTCCGGGGTGCTCGTACACTATTTCTACACCGGCTTTCTCTGCAAGTATCTTGAGCGCGCCCTTGAAATCCAATCCTTCTATCTGTTCCACGAAAGTAAAAATATCGCCGCCAGCATCGCACCCAAAACAGTGGTACGTACCCCGATCCGGAGAGACAAAGAACGATGGCGTGCGTTCAGCGTGGAACGGGCATCTCGCGCGAAAGTTTGCGCCGTTCCTCTCGAGCTTTACGTACTGACTTACCACGTCAACGATGGAAAGCTTATCTTTGATTTTCTGGACGGTATATGACATTCCTACATTATGCACTCTCGCGTAAACCAATGCATTACGACACCGCAGGGAATTAACCCTACGGGTCGGGAATGCCCTCTGCGCGCCTGCCTGCGCCGACCTGTCTGCGTGCACCGCACAGGAAGAGGATTCGGCAGGCAGGCAAACGCGAGTGCTTATTGGTTTCGAGCTCCTCGTTCCAAATACGAAAACAAGCTTTCGGGACTCTCGATCTACGTCGCTCGTAAAAAACGTCGCCCTTGGAAACGATGTGGGCAGATGTGCAAACGAGGATTATTCCCTGTTCTTCTCTTCTGTGGGTGCCGTGGCCGCAAATTCTCGCTCCATTTCTTTTATCATTTCATGCTTCTTGCTTCCGGGGAATCCGGTACCGGCTGGTATCAAGCGACCAATGATTACATTCTCTTTTAAGCCGACAAGACGATCCACTGCTCCGGAAACCGCCGCTTCCGCGAGTTTTCTCGGCGTATTCTGGAAAGAGATGGAGGACAGGAATGAAGCGCGCGTCAGCGATACTTCCGTGATACCAAGAAGGAGCTGTTTTGCCTTCGCCGATTCACCTGACGCTTCTTTTTGTGTCGCATTGATGCGGTCATATTCAAAGTCGGAGATTATTTCACCGGCAGAAACACCCGTATCACCCGAATATGTAACGGAGACGCGGCTGAACATTTGTTTAACAATTATTTCCAGGTGTTTGCGCGCCGTGGTAACACCTTGAAGCTCGTAGATACGCGTTATCTCGTCGATAATATACTCCTGAGAGCGTTCTTTTCCTGCGAGCAAGAAAAGTTCTTCAAGATTCGCCGAACCGTCTGTTAGGAAATCACCTTTTTCCACATGAGTGCCTTCCTTTACGAGAATAGCACGCAAAGGACTCACACTATATTCTGTTTCGCGTTTTACCGCCTTTGCAGTCTTCCCTTCCGAAATAACGTCGGGCAACACCCGGATTATAGTTTCCGTACCTTCCTTCACTACCTCTGAAATGGTTCCTGAAACGCGCGACAGCGTCGCCGGTGCCTTGGGAGTACGACTTTCAAACACCTCTTCGACTCGAGGAAGACCCATGGTGATGTCGCCGCCGACGGTCGCGACACCTCCCGAGTGAAAGGTGCGCATAGTGAGTTGAGTACCTGGCTCACCGATGGCCTGCGCCGCGATAACGCCTATGGCTTCTCCTATGTCAACCATCTCCCCGGTTGTTAGGTCCACGCCATAACACTGCTGACATACGCCACGCGCAACCTTGCATGTCATGGGAGAGCGCACCATAACCTCCTTCACGTCGGAACTTTCTATCGCATTCGCAGAATCGTGCGTAAGTAGCGTCCCACGCTTTAATGCTTCGGATGACAGATGCGTACTCTCGGCGAGAACCCGACCCACGATACGTTCAGAAAAACTACCACCGATGTTCTCCTTACCGGGTCGTTGTATAAGAACTCCTTCCTTGGTACCGCAATCTTCTTCTAAAATAACGACGTCGTGCGCTACGTCAAAAAGACGACGCGTGAGATACCCTGCGCGCGCGGTGTTCAACGCGGTATCTGCCAGACCTTTTCGCGCGCCGTGCGTTGAGATGAAATACTCTACCGGCGTCAGTCCTTCTTTAAGAGACGAGGTGATGGGAAATTCGATTATTTCTCCGCGCGGGTTTGTGATGAGACCTTTCATACCTGCCATTTGGTGAAGTTGAACGACACTGCCACGCGCACCTGAGGAAATCATGTCATGCACGGGACCGTACATGTCGAGGGACTCAACTACATGCTTCCGCAGATCATTAGAGAGTTTGCTCCATATTTCAATAGTCATACGCCGACGTTCGGCCTCCGTTAAGAGTCCATTCGCGAAATTCTCTTCCTCTTTCGCGGCAGATGCTCGACCGGCGCGTATAAGCTCTTCCTTTATCTTCGGCGTCACGACGTCGGAGAGTGACCATGTTATACCAGCGTGTGTCGCGTAACGAAATCCGAACGCCTTTATCTTATCGAGTATTTTCGGGATACCATCCAGTTTGTAGTGTGAGACAAGCTCATGAACCAAATCACCCATGCGCTTGTTCGTCACCTCTTCATTTACGAACGGAAAATCTGACGGCAGAACAGAGTTAAAAAGGAGACGACCGACGGTGGTCTCGAATACTTTACCTTTGAAAGCATCGTATTTCTTACTATCACCTGGAAGTATCCTTATTTTTGCACGCAAATCAACTGCGTCGAAATCATGTGCTGTTATTGCCGCGTTCGTGGAAGGAAACGCATCACCCTCACCCTTGACGCCATCTATCGCCCTCGTCATCCAGTAACAACCGAGAACGATGTCGAGAAGCTTCGAGGCTACAACAACGTCACCGCTACCGGGCTTCAAGATATTCTTGTTTGCCGACATAATGCGTGCCGCCTCAAGCTGGGCCGCTTCCGAGAGCGGTACATGAACAGCCATTGCGTCGCCGTCGAAGTCGGCATTGTATGCAGGACACACAAGCGGATGCACTTGAATGGCGTTACCTTCAATAAGAACCGGGCGAAATGCCTGAATGGACTGACGGTGAAGTGTCGGCGCGCGGTTTAAGAGTACATACTTGTTCTGTATCGCTTCTTCAAGGATAGGCCATACTTCCGGCGCTTCGTCTTCTATGAGACGTCCGGCTCCGCGAATATTGTATGCGAGTTCGCGTGCCAAAAGTCCCTGAATGACAAACGGACGGAAAAGTTCCAAGACCATGTGTTTTGGGAGACCGCACTCGTCGAGCGCCAGATCTGGACCAACAACGATGACTGATCGGCCGGAATAATCCACGCGTTTACCAAGAAGGTTTTGTCGCAGATAGCCGTGCTTACCTTTGAGATAATCGGCAAGTGATTTTAATGCCCGGCGCCGCCCGCCCAAAATCCCCAACACTCCGCTCCCGCGCCGCATGGAATTATCGAGGAGCGCATCCACCGCTTCCTGCAAAATACGCTTTTCGTTCCGCAAAATAACTTCTGGCGCATTAATCGCCTGAAGTCGCTTAAGTCTGTTGTTGCGATTAATGACGCGTCGATAAAGGTCATTTAAATCCGAAGACGCATGACGTCCGCCTTCAAGAGCCACCATGGGACGAAGAGCGGGTGGAACGACTGGAAGCCGTATAAGAAACATCCACTCGGGCCGCACACCTGCGCGCTGGAGTGATTCTGCAAGCGCAAGACGTTTCCGGAGCTTGTCGCGAGACGCCGCGCCCGCTTTTTCATACTCTTCTTTCAAATGTTTGATGAATGCGTCGACATCGATGCGCTTCAAAATATTATATAGAGCTTCCGCGCCTATGGCCGCACGGAACATGGCGCCGTATTTTACAGCATAGAGGTGGTACGCCGCTTCGTCGAGTACTACTCCTTCCTGAATAGAATCTATCTCGCGTTTCGCTTTTTGCGCCTTCTCTTTAAGTTCGGTTTTTACTTCCGCATTCGCCGCCGATTTGGTTTTTTGCTGGAGCTCTTGTTCAAGCTCCTTCAAGAGCCGTATGCGCTCCTCTTCTTGCACTGATGTTACGATGTGTCCCGCAAAATACACGACCTTCTCAACTTCCGCGGCGGAAAGACCGAGCAGTAAGGCGATGCGTGAAGGTATGCCGCGCAAGAACCATATGTGCGAAACCGGAGTCGCGAGGTCTATATGTCCCATTCGTTCGCGCCGAACGACCGCGCGTGTAATCTCAACGCCGCACTTCTCACAAATGATGCCGCGAAAGCGGATACCGCGATACTTGCCGCAGTAACATTCATAGTCTTTTTCAGGGCCAAAAACGCGCTCGTCGAAAAGACCGTTCTTCTCCGGTCGTTGCGTACGATAATTTATGGTTTCGGGTTTCGTTATCTCGCCCCAGCTCCAATCTAAAACACGATCGGGACTTGCGAGTCGCATTGCGACCGCCTCAAAATCTTGTGGGATGGTGTCTTTCTTTTTCATAATTGATTTTTCTTAATTTTTGACCTCTCACCTTGAGCCGCCCCCAATAAACTCAATGTCGATTCCCAATCCGCGCAAGTGACGAACAAGCACGTTGAATGTCGCCGGTGTGTATGACTCCTCGATACGCCTACCGGAAACAATGGCATCGAATGCCGCGCTTCTTCCCAGTATGTCGTCTGACTTGATAGTGAGTATCTCACGCAAGCTGTGTGCCGCGCCGTAACCTAAAAATGCCCACACTTCCATTTCTCCGACGCGCTGGCCTCCGTTCTGCGCTTTACCGCCCAAGGGTTGTTGAGTAGTCAAGGAATATGGCCCGATGGAGCGCATATGTATTTTGTCCTCCACCATGTGATGTAGCTTTAGCATGTACATCATTCCGACCGAAACTGGCTGAGCGAATGCCTCTCCTGTTCGACCGTCGAAAAGAATACGTTTTCCCGTCTCGGCAACACCCGCCGCTTTAAGCTCTCCGCGTATCTCTTCTTCGGTGGCGCTGGAAAATGAGGGGACAACTGCCTGGTATCCAAGCATCTCTGCCGCAAGTCCCAAGTGTAGTTCAAGTATCTGTCCAAGGTTCATACGCGACGGCACGCCAAGCGGGGTCAAAATAATATCAACCGGATCCCCATTGTCATCAAAAGGCATATCCTCTTCAGGAAGAACGCGGGAGATAACGCCTTTGTTACCGTGTCGGCCGGCGAGCTTGTCACCGACAGAGATCGTGCGCAATTGCGCAACCTCTACATGCACGCGGGCGATGACGCCGCTTTCAAGCTGATCGCCGTTCTCACGAGAGAATATCTTGATGCCGACAACACGTCCGCGTTTCCCACCCTCCATCCGGAGTGAAGTGTCCTTCACGTCTTTCGCTTTCTCTCCAAAAATCGCATGAAGAAGACGCTCCTCCGGGGTCAATTGCGTTTCTCCTTTCGGCGTCACTTTTCCGACTAGAATGTCTCCTGAACGCACTTCTGCACCAATGCGGATCACTCCGTCTTCGTCTAAATTTCGAAGCTTAAACTCACTGACGTTCGGAATGTCGTGCGTCGTTACCTCGGATCCTAGTTTCGTGTCACGCACTACACAAACAAACTCCTCCATATGAATGGAAGAGAATCGTGCATCTTTTGCAAGACGTTCGGAGATTACAATGGCATCCTCGAAATTCGCACCGAACCACGGTAGGAACGCGACACGAACATTCTGCCCTATCGCAAGCTGTCCGCCGACCGACGTGGAAGCGTCAGCCAGGACTGAACCTTTCTTTACGTGCTCGCCTGGAGATACAGCCGGACGCTGATGGAAGGTCGTGAATCCATTCGTGCGCGAGAAATTCACGAGTATATATTCTTTTGTCTTTCCACTCTGACCTTTGACCACCACCTTTTGCGCATCAGCATAGGTAACGTCACCCGCCTCTTCCGCTAAAACGAGGCGACCAGAATCTCGAGCGGCCGCTGATTCAACGCCGGTTGCGACAAGGGGCGCCTCCGGAGTAACCAGAGGTACTGCTTGCTTCTGCATGTTTGAACCCATCAAGGCACGGTTCGCGTCATCATTCTCAACAAAAGGAATGAGGGAGGTCGCCACTGAAAATGGTTGATTCGTAGCAACCTCCATGAAATCTACGTCTTCACGCTTTACAAGCATTGGCTTACCCTCTTTGCGCACTTCGACAAAATCTTCGGAAATACGACCCTTGTCATCACGGGATACCGCGGCGTGCCCGATAGCGAATTTCTCCTCTTCAAGAGCATTCAAGTACTCAATTTTATCCTTGATAACGCCCTTTTCCACTTTCGCGTATGGCGCCTCCATGATTCCGAATTCGTTCGGTCGTGCGTAGAGTGACATGTGCAAAACAAGGCCGATATTCTTCCCTTCCGGTGTGTGAATGGGGCACACGCGACCGTAGTGAGAGGAGTGTACATCACGCACTTCAAGACCCGCTCGTTCGGATGTCAATCCTCCGCGACCCAGTGTTGAAAGCGTACGCAGGTGCTCTATTTCATCCAAAATATTGTACTGTTGCATGAGCTGAGACAGTTGGTCTGTTGTAAAAAATTCGCGGACAGCGGCTTGAAACGGGCGGGGATTGATAAACTGAACAGGCAATGTCGTCTCTGCATCTACCATTGCCATTCTGTCTTGGATGTTACGCTTCATGCGTGAAAGTCCAACGCGCATTCTCTGCTCCAAAAGCTCCCCTACAAATCGAACACGCCGGAAACCGAGATGATCTATGTCATCCGGCCCCGCAGAGGGATCCGTATTAAGTTCCGCAATGTGCGTCACAATGCGAACAATATCCTCGAGAGAAAGTGTCGCCCGTGCAAGGTCTTTTTCACTTGTGGGAAGGCCGAAGCGCCTGTTGAAATGAAACCTTCCGACACGAGAGAAGTCATAACGTTCAGCTGATAAAATCGCCTGCACGTGGGTACGGGCACTTTCCGGAGTAGCAATATCGCCGTCTCGAAGCCGCCTGTATATCTCGACATGCGCTTCCTGGGACGTTTTTGCATTATCATGTTCAAGCGTCGTTACGATCGCGTCATGTGCTGGACCCTTGAACTGTCCGAGTATCTCTTTATCGGTCGCAAGACCCAAGACACGCAAAAGCGATGTAACAGGAAAACGGCGCTTGCGATCTATTTTCACATATATGCCGCCATCCGGGTCGGATTCTATTTCTATCCACACACCGCGCGCAGGAATAATCTTCGCCGCAAAATAACCCTTGCCCTTATAAGGAACTGCCTCAAAAAACACTCCGTATGAACGCGCAAGTTGTGGCACAATTATGCGTTCGACTCCGTTTATAATGAACGTGCCGTGCGGGGTCATCCACGGAAAATCCGCCAGAAATATTTCCTGCTCCTTTTCAGTACCAGTAGTTTTGTTCTTTAATCTTACCACCATCGAAAGAGGGGCCTCATATGTGCGCATCATCTTCTTAGCGTAGTGTTCGTCCCAACGCAAATCACTGAACGTGAATTTGACAAGTTTCAGCTCGAATTTCTTTCCGGAATGATCACTTATGGGAGAAAATTCCTTAAAAACACGTTCAGCACCGCCTTTCACAAATTCTTGAAAGGAAGCGAGCTGGCTCTCAACCAGGTTCGGGAGTTTTACTAACGGCTCTCGGAATTTTCCGAAATATTTTTGCGGTCGCGTGTGTGTTTTTGCCATTGATGCAACAAGATAACTGTACGGTCCTCCCTCTGGTGGATCGTAGACACTGCACTTATTAAGTTTTTTGTATCAAAAGCACTTTTTAGGATGCTTCGCCCGATAAAAAGCCGGGCATTTCTTCACTAAAAGCGCAACCGCAACTCATTCAATGCTTTAAGTAAATACCGCGAGAGTGTATCATCCATCATCTTTGTGTCAAGCTTGACAAAAGTTAATTACCTATGCTTGACGCTGGCCTTCCAACTTTCAATGTCAGCATGATTGCCCGATATGAGTACCTTCGGAACCTTATACTTCCTCCCCTTCCAAGTGAGCACCTCCGGTCGCGTATATACCTCTGGACTTGCTACGCGCGAATCCTCAAGAGATTCAGGTTTCCCCAAGACCCCAGGCACAAAGCGAGATATTGCATCTATCAACGTTACCGCAGGAAGTTCACCGCCGGTCAAAATATAGGGGCCAATAGAGACTTTTCTCGCCTTGAGAATCTTTTGTACCCGTGCGTCAACACCCTCGTAGCGACCACAAATGAGTATAATGTCTTTCTTACGAGCTAGTTGTTTTGCCATTTGTTCGTCGAATTGCACGCCGTCGGTTGCAAAGAATATCTTTATTGCCCCCTTCTTCCCCCGCAAAGCTTTTTCAACGGCTTTCAAAATCGCCGTTGGCTCCAATACCATGCCTGGTCCACCGCCATAGGGTCGTTGGTCCACTCGCTTATGCTTCGCGACTGCGAAGTCTTTCGGGTCATAAAATGAGACGCGTATTTTCGGTTTCTCATGTTTCTTCGGCTGGCCCGATTTCCCTTGTGCACGACCAAGTATCGAACTTGAGAGGTACGGCTCAATGGATTTCGGAAACAGGGTAATGATGTGAAAGTGAAGCATGCAGAAAATCCTAAGCACGAAATCTTAAATCCTAAACAAATTACAAGCACCAAACTCGAAATTCCAAATGATTATTTGAAATTTGTGATTTGGAATTTGTTTAGAATTTCGATATTCGGATTTCGGATTTACTCCGATTTCAAATCGGCAATGACGTCATCCACAGAGCGGTCGGGTACATACGGACGCTCACCTCCTTCGGGTTCTTCTATTTTGAGGTTGACACGGGCTTCATTCTTCATGCCGACAACGCGCAAAATGGTACGGATGGCTTTCGCTGTCTGGCCCGAACGCCCGATGACCTTCCCCATGTCATCCTTATTGACAGAGAGCGTGAGGAGTACCCCCATCTCATCCACCACGCGGTTAATCTTGACATCATTGGGATTATCAACCAACGCCTTAACGACATACTCCAGAAATTGCTGATCTTGTTCCATAGCCGTATTAATCTATCTTTCTAATTATTCGCCTCAGTATACCAAACTACTCCGCCTTCGCTGTCTCTTCGGTGGATGATTCCGCAGGAGCGACGGCTTCATGCTCGCTTGCCTTTGGTTGCGATTCCTCTGGGGCGGAAGCGGCTTCTTGCTTCTCTTCTGCCGAAACTCCCGTGGCAGGAGTCGTTTCTGCGACAACCCCTTCCTTAATTGGCTCCTTATACGCGGGAAGAACGTTGATCTTCTTACCCTCGATGACACCGAGAGAGATGAGCATGTTGTGAACGGTGTCGCTGGGCTTTGCCCCGACCGACATCCAGTATTTTATGCGCTCTGCATTAAGGACGCGTTCTTTGGATTTCGGATTGTAGGTTCCAACTTTCTCCACGAAATTCCCCGCCTTGGGGCTCGCCGTGTGCTCGACGACGACAATACGAAAAGTGGGCATGTTAATCCGCCCTGTCCTCTGCATTCTTATTTTTAACATACCCGATAGTATAAATTTCGGCTAAGAATGACTTCTAAAAGTAATAAATTTCGTTTTCCCATCTCCCTTCTGGCGTAAGTGCCTCCGTTGAGAGTCCGTTTCCTTACGTGTCGCGGCACTATACCCCATGAGATAAGAATAGTCCAGTCCAAGGGGGATGTTATAATCTTTGCATTAGCATAAGACCATTTACACCTATGGGAATTGAAGGTCCGGAAAAAAGTGATCGCGGGTATGAAGCAATAATAAGAGATCTGCTTAGTGAAGAGGGTCGCGCTGAGGCCCAGAAAAAATACTTCAAACTTTCTGATGACGAACGTGTGGCAATTTACGACGAATTGATGGGGCGATTTACTAAATCAGAATCAGAAGAAGAGAAAAGAGCTATTGGAGTTACTATGGCGAGTTTGGTTCATGGCGCACTACGTAACATTCGCGAGCGCGAGTGAACTTTTTGCTATCAAGCCGCGCTCCCTACTTCGCTACTCTCTCAGCTTCCTCCAGTTTTACCGACAACAACTTGGATACACCGCTTGCATCCATGGTGACACCATAAAGCTCGTCTGCTACGGCCATGGTCGCACGGTTGTGC
>Ga0076055_117_pt1 | contig 9241 bp, 7 predicted proteins | sample RifGroB1_FD_68086 | JGI IMG/M metagenome (GOLD analysis project Ga0076055, IMG submission 68086) | Parcubacteria (Kaiserbacteria) bacterium GW2011_GWB1_50_17
GTTCGCCGCCGCCCCCACCGGCGGCGAAAAGCCCCGCGAGAAATTCGGCGCGGCGAAGCCGCACCACTGACAATATCAAATTTTTCTTTGGCGGACTAGATTCGAGCGTGCGAAGCACGCACGACTGCTCTTTGAATTACAAAAATAAAAGGCGCCGTACCCGGAGGTCGTGCGCCCAAGAGATAACTTGCCCCATCATTTGCTGGGCTCTTTCTTCTTCTTTTGCCCTTCCAGAATCGCTGGCATGGGCGGTAGTCCATACCTTCTTTCGATTTCGTCGAGTGACCGTCGGACAAGTTCCGAGAAAGAAGCGGCTCCCGTGACTTGCAGAAGCCGGTCAATTCGCGGCTCGTAGTTTCCTGGAATCGTCAGATTCCTCCTGATGAATCTACTTTTGGTGCGCTTTACTTCCTGACCCTCTTCTTCCGCTTTTCGGCTTCCACCCGAGCCGCGAATTCCGGGTCGAGCTTCTTGAGAAGAGCGAAAGCCCGACGAATGACCTCCGAATGGTCCTTCGCGCCAATCCGGACACGAAGTTCTTCCATTTGCTCCACGAAACTCTCCGGGAGCATCAGTGTGACAGTCTTGGGCTTCTTGGCCATGTCGGCCTCCTGTGTTCAGCTGATGATGACCTTCGTCTCTTTGCCGCTCGCTCTATCGCGAACAATCACCTCCGATGAATCGTCGAGCAGCAAATCTAGTGCACGTATTGCTCGACGTATCACGTCAGAATGTGAAGTGGCATTGAGCTTCACGCGGAGTCTGCCAAGTACCTCGACGGACTCCGCCGAGAGCATGATACTGGCACGCTCCATCATTTTGATTCTTTCCATAGCAGTCTCCCTACCTGGCAAGACTAAGCTGTGAAGCGCCACAGCGCGTTTGTCGGCGAATCCGACCCGACGACACTATGCCACAAAATTATACTAATTACAAATTAAAAATGTCTGGGATTGTATGCCTAAAAATTTTCTTTTTCCAAAATCAAAATGCAGTTCGAGCCGATTTGTTTCCGGGCTCCTTGGCGGTTTTCAGCGGTGCGGCTTCGCCGCGCCGAATTTCTCGCGGGGCTTTTCGCCGCCGGTGGGGGCGGCGGCGAACGTTCGAGCTATTTCAAGCGTAGACCACACTAGAGGCAACCGCCTCGCTTCGCTCGGCGGCCATTCGCCATTGGATTTTCGGATTGATTTCGACACGACGGTTCTATTTTTGGAAAAAGAAAATTTTTAGGCATTCCATTTTTACTAATCTAACAATTCAGATATGAGGTATGTCATGTACGCTCGCAAGAGCACCGAAGACGACGACAGGCAGATTCTTAGTATTCAAGCGCAACTCGCAGAGTTGCAAGAGTATTCCGCCAAAGAAAAATTTGATATTGTCGCCTCGTTTTGCGAGGCGAAAACCGCCAAGGAGCCCGGGCGAACTGTGTTTGCAGAAATGCTGTCATTGATTGAAAAAGGGAAAGCGGATGGAATTTTGAGCTGGCATCCAGACCGATTAGCTCGCAACAGTGTAGACGGAGGCAAAATCATACATATGGTAGATCGCGGCTTGATTCGTTCCCTCAAATTTCCGACGTTTTGGTTTGAACCGACGCCGCAAGGATTGTTTATGCTCCAAATTGCGTTCGGCCAGAGCAAATATTATATAGACAATCTCCGCGAGAACGTCACGCGAGGTATGCGGCAGAAAATTCGCAACGGCGTCTGGCCTGTGCTTGCACCACTCGGCTATCTCAATAACCCCAAGACGCGCGGGATTGACGTAGACCAAAACAAGGCAGCAAAAGTCAAAAAACTCTTTGAACTCTACGCCACCGGAAACTACAACCTGCGCGAATTGTGCGAGTGGTGCAAGCACCAAAAACTCAAAACGTTCTTCGGCAACGATATGTCCATCGGCAAGGCGCACGCCCTCCTCCAAAACGTCTTCTACACCGGATTGATGAAATACAAGGGAGAGATATTTGAGGGAACTCACGAGCCGTTGGTTGCAAAGAAACTTTTTGACCGAGTGCAGGCGATTATGCGCGAAAAGGGCAAGCCGCAAAAAGTGAGGACGCACCACTTCCCGTTTGTCGGACTGATGAAGTGCCTCTGCACGGCGGCAATCACGGCAGAGAAGAAAGTAAAGCCAAGCGGCAGAGAGTACACCTACTACCGTTGTACGAAAAAGAAGGGGCCGTGCGTCGAGAAACACTTTTTGCGGCAGGAAGAACTGGAAGCGCAACTCAAGACATTTCTACAAAAAGTTTCTTTGACGAGCCAAGACACGCAGAAAGTTTTGGCGGCGTTGGACAGCGAGGAAGCGCAAGCAAAGCAAGACGCACAAGGGGAGGCACAAACACTCCGCGCACAAATCGCAGACCTAGACACAACGCTCGAAAAGTTGCTTGACCTGTATCTCGCCGACCAATTATCCCCAGCAGAGTACGCCGCCAAAAAGAACTTGCTCGTGTCGGAAAAAGCCACGCTCAACGAGAAAATCGCCGACATCGAGCAGAGAGGTGTGTCTTGGCTCGAACCGGCTCGTGAATTCGTTTTGTCTTTGAATCAAGCCACGAATCTGCTTTCCCAAAACAATCTGGTCGGAATGACAGCATTTCTGAAACAAATCGGCTCGAACTGCATTTTGCAGAACCGTCGTGTCGAAATCAATCCGAAAATCCAATGGCGAATGGCCGCCGAGCGAAGCGAGGCGGTTGCCTCCGGCTTGTCTTTTTCTCTAGTGTGGACCCTACCGGATTCGAACCGGTGACCTCCACATTGCAAATGTGGCGCTCTACCAACTAAGCTAAGGGCCCTCTAACCGCATAAAAATAACAGACTCAAGGATATTCGCAATGTGAGAAAATTTGTAAACCGGCTCATTCCGACACCGCAATCACGTTGACCCTGCGGGTCGGAATGCACTCCCCGCGCACAAGCGCGAGTGCTTTGCACCGGTTGTCTCCCTCCTCGGCCGTCGGCTCGACGAAGTCGGCCTTTGGCCAGACGCAGTCGGTTCGAAAGTACAAAAGCGCGCTTTTGCACTTTGCTCGCACAACGCTCGCCAGTAACAAAAAATCGTCCTCTCCCGCACGTCCTGGGCAGTCCGTTTGGAAAAATTATCTCTGTGCCAAAGCAATTGTGTGCTCAAGAAATTCGCGCGTTGAAGAACCGACGGACTCCAGCATCGGAGGGAATGCCGCACCAGCATACAAACCGGGATACGCATTCACTTCCAAGAGATACGGCCCTCTAGAAGTAAGGATGACGTCTGCGCGTGAAAAATGCGAAAGCTCCAGCGCGCGATGCGCCGCGCGCGCGACTTCGGAGAGCGTCTGCTTTTCGGAATGAGAGAAATTACTCGGTACGATGTGTCGCAATATCCCCTGTTCATGGTGATCGTACACGATATGCCGATGCCCTTCCGGGATTTCAATATGCACAGGCGGCAATACATATAACTCATCGCCACGAAAATCTTCTATCACGCCAACGGTGACTTCTTCTCCATCAATAAATTCTTCCACGAGCGCGCTACCAAATTCATCGAGTACATCGGCTATTTGTTCGGGAAGCTCAATAATCATCGCGACAAATCTGACGCCTCGTCCTGCACCATCCGAAGGCGGCTTCACGATATATGGCGGACCAAATTGTGAAAATACTGCTCGTGCCATATCGTATGTATTCATGTCGTTGTCCAGCGTGAACGAAACGCCATGTGGTATTCGTATACCCTCTTTTCGTAACGCTTCGCGCGCACGTACTTTATTTAGAGAAAGGTTACTCGCGTGTGCGCTGGAACCCGCATACGAGACACCTGCTCTTTCAAGAATCCTCTGCACCGTGCCGTCCTCTCCGACACCGCCGTGAAGCGCGTTCAGAACAACATCTATCTGCGCGAGCACGCGCGCAGGATCGGCCGGTATTCCATGTAAATGCCACATCCCGCTTTTGTCTATGAAAATATCGCGCGTATCGTATTTATCTTCCGGGAGAGATGAGAGCATCGCCGCCCCTGTTTTAAGCGAGAGCGCGTATTCACCGGAAGTGCCTCCGCGCAAGATGCCCACACTCGTGCGTGCCATTCTAAAATTATACCACCACGTTAGAGGCCGCGGCCTCTAACGGGGTATCATCCCCTTGCGCTGTCGAGCGCGATGAAATGTAACTGCGAACCTGTGCGCTTCGGCATTCGCGAGTAAAATGTCTTTTCCGTACGTTTGAATCGATTTTTGATTGCCGATGAGATTCTTCGGTTTATGGAATTCGTTTTTCACGACTCCAACAACAGGGATCGCCAGGCCCACACTCTTAAGAATGCGCTCCGTGGCGTGCAATTGAGCCTTCCCTCCATCAATGACGAGCACGCGCGGCAAAGACCACTCGGTATGACTAAGGCGACGCTCTATCGCTTCACTCAAAGCCGCCACATCGTCATTTTTCGCAGTCCGTATCTTGAACTTCCGATATGCCGACTTTTCCGGCTCGCCGTTTTGAACGACAGTCATAACAGCAACCGTATCCGACCCGGCGGTATGGGCAATGTCATACGCTTCGATTCGTCCCGCTCTTTCTGGAGAAAGGGCGGGACGAATCGCCCTGAGCGATTTATTCTGAGTAGCGTCGAAGAAAGTCGAAGGGCCTCCCATCGAAACTCGCCCTTCCTTCTTTATAAGAGAGACGTCGCGTATATGTTCAAGCGCCCGTATCTGCCGCCGAAGTTCCTGTGCCGTTTCAAATTCTTCTTTCGCTACAGCAGTTTTCATCTCTTGCGCGAGTTTCCGCTTTAGCCCTTTGAAGTTCCCGCTTAAAAGCTCTTTAAGGTGTTTTACCGTACGCGCATATTCGCTCTTTGTCGCCTCCCCCGAACACACGCCAGGGCATAGGCCGATTTGCCTGTTAAAGCACGGCCTGCATTTTTTATTGTCTAATTCGTGCGAATTAGACAATAGTTTTCCATTCAGTTGGTCGGCGCATGGTATGCACTTTGAATCGCGATATGGAAATATCCGCCGTATCATTTTGAGTGCTTCTTTGAGCTGGCCGCCGTGAGGATATGGGCCGAAAATAGCTTTCAGCTTTCGACTTTCAGATTTCAGGGAGTGCGAAAATAATTCACGGCCGCGTATCAGGAGGACGCGAGGAAACTTTTCCTTAGTGATAACAAGATAATTCCAGCTCTTATTGTCTTTCTGCTCAACATTAAAAAGAGGTTGGTGTTTCTTAATGAGGTTCGCTTCCAAAATCAACGCCTCCAACACCGAGCCGGTCTCTTGCCACGAGAGCGACGTCGCCTTCTCTATCATTCCCACAACCGCCGGGGAACGCGCGTCAGATAGATCGGACGAAAAATAACTCCGCACTCTGTCGCGCAAAGATGCCGCCTTACCTATATAGAGAATCTCCTTTCCTCGTCTGGCTGAAACTCCACGCGAAGGCGAACCAAGAAACATGTACACGCCGGGAGCGTCCGGTAGTTTGTATTTAGTGAGATTATCCCGTGTCATCAGGCCAGATTATCAAAACCACAGACTTATGCACATAGGTATGCATGAAAGATCTAACTGCTAAGTAATAGAGACCTTGGAACCACCTGAGGAGCGTCAAATGCACAGGACCCGTACAAAGGGTTGACATATTAGCCATCATCGAATATCATCCAGTTTTAATGGCTACAAATAGTTTCCTCAAAAAGACTCCGTGGAAGGGTCTGTTTTTTTATCCGGCTTTTCAGCCGGTTTTTCATATATGCGCTTGATATTGAAAAACGGTGTGGTATTCGAAGGGGAAAGCTTTGGCGCTTCCAAAAGCATTGCGGGCGAGGTCGTCTTCAATACAGGCATGGTCGGCTACCCAGAGGCGTTCACTGATCCTTCGTATGCCGGGCAAATCCTTGTCTGTACCTACCCTCTGGTTGGCAACTACGGCGTACCACATAAGAAAGCATGGGAGTCGGATAAAGTTCAAATAGCCGGCCTCGTGGTGTCGGAATATTCAGAGAATTATTCGCACCGCACCGCAAAACAATCTCTCGCTGACTTGCTCAAGAAATCGAGAGTCCCTGCAATAACGGGCGTTGACACTCGCGCACTCACGAAGCAGTTGCGCGAACACGGTGTCATGCCGGGAGTTCTTACCAATTCAAAAGAAGTTGCGAAGTTTGCCGACCCTAACAAAGAGAATCTTGTCGCGAGAGTCTCTCCGAAAAAGAAGATGGTCTACGGCAAAGGACGTTTCCGGCTCGTCGTCGTGGATTGCGGCATAAAAGAGAACATTATCCGCTCGCTTACCCGCGCGGATACAACTATCATCCGCGTCCCGTGGGACTACGATTTTACGCGCGAGAAATACGATGCACTCATCCTCGGCAACGGCCCCGGCGACCCGACAATGTGTAAAGCAACTATAGAACACGTTAAAAAAGCGATGGCGGATGGAAAGCCCGTCTTGGGAATCTGCCTCGGCAATCAACTCTTAGCGCTGGCGGCGGGTGCCTCGACGTACAAGTTAAAATATGGCCATCGCTCCCAAAATCAGCCCTGTGTGGAAACAAACACCAACAGATGCTATATCACCTCTCAAAATCACGGTTACGCAGTGAACGGAAAAACCCTTCCCGTAGGATGGGAAGAATGGTTCGTAAATGCGAATGACGGTTCAAACGAGGGAATTCGACACAAGTCTAACAAATGGCGTTCGGTGCAGTTCCATCCGGAAGCGGCACCGGGGCCGATGGACACGATGTGGATTTTTGATGAGTTCCTGGAACAAATCAGGGTTTGAAAACATAAAACACAGATATGCACAGAACACAACGTATGAAAAACATGCACAAAACACAGATTGCACAAAGCACAAATAAAGACCGAAAACACAAACATTTCAAAGACCAAAACGAATGCGGTATTTGTGCTTTTGGTGGTTTGTGTTCTGTGTTTTATTTGTGCTTTGGTTCCTGTGCTTTGGATATTTTAATATGAATAAACCCAAGAAAGTTCTTCTGTTCGGAAGCGGTGGCTTGAAGATAGGCCAGGCAGGAGAATTCGACTACTCTGGCTCGCAAGCTATTAAGGCATTCAAGGAAGAGGACATTCGAGTCGTCCTCATGAACCCAAACATCGCGACCGTGCAGACGGATAGAGGTCTTGCCGACACAGTCTACTTTCTGCCTCTCACGGAGGAATTCGCGACACAGGTGATACAAAAAGAACGTCCTGATGCGATAGCGCTTTCTTTCGGCGGACAAACAGCGCTTAATCTTGGACTCGCACTCGAAAAAAATGGCGTTCTAAAAAAATATGGCGTGCGTGTTCTCGGCACACCCGTTTCCGTCATTCGAGATACTGAAGATCGCGATCTATTCGTTCGGCGGCTAACGGAAATACAGGTAAAAACCGCGCGCAGTTATGCCGCAAAAAATATGAGCGGAGCTTTGAAGGCCGCGGGAAAAATAGGATACCCCTTAATGATACGCTCCGGATTCGCCTTGGGAGGCCAAGGATCTGGTGTCATGAACAGTAGGTCGGAGCTTCAAAAGAAACTCCCAGAAGTGTTTCGCTCCACTAGCCAGGTGCTGATAGAAGAAAATCTCGTCGGTTGGAAAGAGGTTGAATATGAGGTAGTCCGCGATAGCGCAGACAACTGCGTAATAGTGTGCAATATGGAGAACATTGATCCGATGGGGATACACACGGGCGAGAGCATGGTAGTCGCTCCTTCGCAAACGCTTACGAACGAGGAGTACCATTCACTGCGCGAAATAGCCATCCGCACTATTCGACACCTTGGCATCGTGGGCGAATGCAATATCCAATATGCGCTTAATCCGACTGTGGCCGCCGGAGCTGGAGCGAAGGCGGCAAACGTGGATTATCGCGTCATAGAAGTAAACGCGCGGCTCTCTCGCTCATCAGCCCTAGCTTCCAAAGCAACCGGCTACCCGTTGGCATTCGTCGCGGCGAAATTGGCACTCGGATACACACTTCCCGAACTCAAAAATTCTGTCACAAAGCAGACGACCGCTTGCTTCGAACCCGCTCTCGATTATCTCGTCCTTAAACTCCCCCGTTGGGATATAAATAAATTCGAAAATGCGCAATTCAAGATAGGCACCGAGATGAAAAGCGTCGGCGAAGTGATGGCTATCGGACGTTCGTTCGAGGAGGTGTTCCAGAAAGCCCTGCGAATGCTTTCAATCGGCGCGGACGGCTTCGTGGCGCAGAGAAACGGTGCGCTTGACGTACCGGATTATTTGGATGAGATACGCGAGGCGACAACACGCCGCGTCTTCGCACTCGCTAATGCGCTTGAAAACGGTGTTTCTGTCGAGAAAATATCGGAACTCTCGAACATAGATAAGTGGTTCTTGGAGAAAATGAAAAATATCGTTGCCCTTGGGAAACGCATCCGCTCTTCAAAGAAACTCGATGCAACGCTCATGCGCGAAGCGAAGCAAAAAGGATTTTCCGACCGTCAGCTCGCAACCCTTAAAAAAACGACCGAGGCGAACATACGAACGCTTCGTAAGAAACTAAAGGTTTTGCCGAGCATAAAGCAGATAGATACGCTCGCAGGCGAGTTCCCGGCAGAAACGAATTATCTCTATCTCACCTATCACGGCACGGAACATGACGTAAAACGCGGCAAGAATCAGATAGCTGTTCTCGGAAGCGGCCCGTATGCCATCGGCTCATCGGTGGAATTTGATTGGTCATGCGTTCAGGCGCTTAAAACTCTTTCAGCACGCGGCTGGGGCACTATCATGATCAATTCAAATCCTGAAACGGTATCCACCGACTACGATATGTCAGACCGTCTCTACTTCGACGAGCTCTCGCTTGAGCGCGTACTGGACATTGTAGAGTTCGAGAATCCGAAGGGCGTCATCGTCTCGACAGGCGGACAAATACCGAACAACCTCGCGTTGCTTCTTCACAAGAAAACTGAAGATTAACCAGCCCGCGTGGGCCGAGGTCGGCTCGCCTGAAGCCGCCGCCGGCGCCGCCGAGAAAATCGGTTATCCCGCACTCGTCCGCCCATCGTACGTTCTCTCCGGCGCCGCGATGAAAGTGGCGCCTGACAAAGAATCTCTCCTCAAATTCTTGAAGCGCGCGGCGGATGTTTCTCCCGATCATCCGGTCGTCATCTCCAAATTCATCGAGAACGCGCGAGAAATAGAGATAGACGGCGTGGCGCAGAAGGGCAAACTCGTCGTCTATGCCATCACCGAACATATAGAAAACGCCGGC
>Ga0076055_130_pt1 | contig 9176 bp, 8 predicted proteins | sample RifGroB1_FD_68086 | JGI IMG/M metagenome (GOLD analysis project Ga0076055, IMG submission 68086) | Parcubacteria (Kaiserbacteria) bacterium GW2011_GWB1_50_17
TCTGGAGAAATCTCTGCGCGCGTGACTGTTATAAGTGAGCTCCCGGATTGCGGAGTGTTTGATGAACGCGCGAAAAAATCGGCTGCCATGTGCGCGATAGTTTCAGCGGCCTTGATTTGACGATGAGACATTATGTACATCACGTAACTACACGGTAGATGTAGTAAAACATTCTAGAATATCCCCCTGCGCTATTTCAAACACCGATTCTACCTGCGCGCCGAATTCGCTTCCTGCATCGACTCGCTCCACGTTCTGTTTGTGAGATTGAAGGTTCTTGAGTTTTCCTATACCTATCGTGGTTTTGCGCCGCTGAATACGTACCGAGGCATTCCGCACGATATATCCTTCGGAGACGGAACCTCCGATTACGCGGGTATTCTTTTGACTTGAGAATTGTTTTAGGATTCGCGCGCGCCCGACGATTTCCTCCACCTCTCGTTTGGGGCGAGTTTCTCGCAGGATCTCCTCGATGCGTTCGGTGAGTTTGTATATTATGTCGAATGTTTCAATGGTAACGCCGCACTGACGAGCGCGTTCCTCAGCGGTTCTCTCCACGCCCACATTGAATCCGATGACGTTGACGCGCGTTGGGCTTGCGGAGGCCGTTTTTACGTCATTCTCCGAAATATTGCCGACTCCCGATTGCACGATGCGCACAGATGAATGTTCATCGCCCATTCGTGCGATTTCATGTTCAATAGCTTCAAGGGAGCCGGTCGTGTCTGCACGGATAACAATAGATAAAGCGAAGTGTCCGCCGGGCTCGGCATTCTCGGCGCTTGATGTTTGTCGGGAAGCAATGCCGGACTGTATGGCGATCGCATCCGGTCGGGCTTTTTCCGCCTCTCGTTTGTTCTTGTAGCTTGAAAATTCAGAACCGACCTCTGGGAGTTCATCGAATCCGGTGAGTCGTATTGGTGTCGAGAAATTTGCTTCGCGGATCGTAGACCCCGTATGGTCTTCCATTATGCGCACGGGGGAGATGGCACTACCTGCGCGAACCGCCATGCCTTGCTTGAGGACCCCGTTCGTGATTATTAGGGTTGCCGCGATTCCGCGTCTTGTATCGCGATGCGCCTCTACTACATATCCGGAGGCGGGAGGAATTGGGTCGCCCTTCAACTCGCGTAATTCTGCAACAAGAAGAATAAGGTCGAGGAGTTCGTCAACGCCGGCCCCTGTTTTTGCGGATATGGCGGTCCAGGGCACATCGCCCCCAAGCTTCTCAAGGAAGACTCCATGCTCCATGAGAGAGGATTGTGTGCGCTCGATGTTCGCGTTGGGTTTATCTATCTTATTTAATGCGACGACAAATGGTATGTCTACGCTTTTGATGCTTGCAAGCGCTTCCAAAGTTTGCGCTTTGACACCGTCGTCCGCGGCGACAACGAGAATTGCGATATCCGCAATAGTAGCACCGCGTGCACGGATAGCTCCAAACGCCGCATGACCCGGTGTGTCGATGAATGTGAGTCGTTTACCCTTGTGCGTTACTTCGTATGCGGCGACATGCTGGGTGATACCGCCTGCTTCTTTTTCGACGGTATTCGTTTTACGTATGAAATCGAGAAGCGTTGATTTTCCGTGGTCAACGTGTCCGAGGACGGCAACAATAGGAGGACGCTCTGTCAATTGTGGGATTCTTGCGATCATAGAGTGATTGGAAGGCCATAGAGGCAGTGATGGAAGGAGTATAGTCCAGAAACTCAAAAGCACAAAACACAGGAACCAAAACACAAATAAAGGCGAAAAGCACAAACACCCGAAAGTATCAAAGGGTTTGTACTCTGTGTTTTTCGCATTTTTGCGTTTTATTTGCGCTTTGTATATGTCTATGTTTTGTGATTTCTGAATCGGTGCTTGGAATTTGAGATTTGTTTAGAATTTAGGAATTAGAATTTAGAGTTTCTTCATGTACACTCTTCTGAATGGGAATGTTCCGTAAGCGACGTATATACCTCGATTACGCCTCGGCTCCGCCGGTTTTACCGGAGGCACTCCGCGCTATGCGCGAGGCCGAGCATCTCATCGGAAATCCTGGCGCTATCCACGAAGAGGGTGTTGCGATGAGAGCCAAACTTGAAGACGCGCGAGCGCGGATAGCTGCGCTCCTCGGAATAAAGGCGCGCGAGATCGTTTTCACTTCCGGCCTTACCGAAAGCAACAATCTGGCCATTTTGGGTTTTGCGCGGAAATTGCTCTTGTCGGGCGGAAATCTCGATGATACTCATTGGATTGTGAGTGCAATCGAACACGATTCGGTGTTGGAATGTTTTGCGGAAATCGAACGTCTTGGAGGAAGTGTCTCTCATGCAAATCCCGACATGTACGGCAGTATAAAGCCGCAGGAGATTGTGCGTTTGCTACGGAAAGAAACAGTTCTTGTTTCCGTTGGATGGGCGAATAATGAGATAGGGACAATCCAACCGCTCACGAAGATTGCTCACATACTGCGCGCGTATGAGAAAGAGCAGGGTACGATAGTGGCGCTCCATGCTGACGCGGGTCAGGCGCCGCTCTATCTTCCGACAATCGTTAATAGTCTCGGAGTCGACCTGCTCTCGTTTGGCGCGAACAAATTGTACGGCCCACATGGTATCGGCGCGTTGTATATCGGGAGCCGCATGCTTGCCGGAGGGATAGCGCCTATTATCATGGGCGGCGCGCAAGAAAAGGGGATACGGGCTGGAACGGAAAGTGTCACGCTTGCCGCCGGTTTTGCGGCGGCGTTCGAGGTAGTTGCGCGCGAGCGCGATGCGGAGGCGAAGCGCCTCTCTGAACTGCGCGACACTCTCGTCCGAGAACTTTCTGCTGGCATTCCCGACCTTGTAATAAATGGAGATTTAAAACACGCTCTTCCGCACATGCTCAACATTTCCATTCCGAACATCTCGAGTGAATATATAGTGCTTGCGTTAGACAGAGAAGGTATTGCCATATCGACGAAAAGCGCATGCCGCGAAGGGGAGCAGGCCTCGCATGTAGTGGCTGAATTAGGAGGAGAATCTTGGCGCGCGAAGAACACTCTGCGCTTTTCGCTCGGCAAAGAAACGGCGCAAAGCGATGTAGAACGCACCGCGCAGGCCTTGCGGCAGACAGTAGTAGATTTTCAAACGCGCTCTTAATTACCGTCTTCCTGATAGTGTGCGCCGGCGCAGACAGGTTCTGTAGCGATTTCCTCATTCTGAACGAAGCGAATCCGCACGCCGAGCGTCTGCTCGTACGCATTCGAAAGTGTAGCCCGCGCCTCGAATGCATCTTCTCCGGCCAGTCGGGGCAAAGCAGGGTAGGCCTGCAGGTCTTTTGCGGACGGGAGAAAATCCCAGTACCAAATTCCCTGTACGGTTTTTACGCCGTGTCGCATTTCAATTTCGTGCCCGAGCCTCTCTTGGATTTGCGAGCGCAAAATCTCATGTCGCTCTATCGACACATCACCATAGCTGGGCGGTGCGTCGATCGGTGGAGGTATCACTAAAGGGTCCCGCTCGAACTGCTCACGGAATGAACGGATAGTGTCGGCGGACGGTTCGCTCGGCGCGTGCCCTTGCTCTTGAGCGCGTAAGAAAGATTCTAGGACGTGATTATGCATCTCGCACATCACTCCTACTTCTTCATCCGAGGGTAAGAGTTCCGCAGGATTTCCCTCATAGAATGCCATCGCGCCACGATGCGTCCGGCGGTATCTCGGCACTATACGAAGGTTCCGCGTGTGCAAGAAATGACGCGAGAGCCGCTGCCGATAAGGGTTTAAGAATTTCTCCAATCTTCCTTTCGTTTGGACCCCTCTCCATGCAGTTTGAGAATAGCATACCTCCGGTTTTTGCGTGAGACTGATAAGAGTGGTATATTGCATTCCATGAATCCCGTTAGAAGTAGCGGACGATGGTATACACAAGAATCTTATACAGGTCGCAATTATGAGCCATAATCGAGCAGGGTAAGAAGTACACTGTACTTCCGCGCCCTACTTCTAACGGGATGAACATTGAGCAACTCACTAAATCGCAACTCGTCCTTCTGGCACTTCTCTTGTCGTTCGTCACCTCTATAGCGACGGGCATTGTCACTGTAAGTCTCATGGATCAGGCGCCACCGGTCATCGCGCAGACTGTAAACCGCGTCGTTGAACGCACCATTGAAACGGTCGCTCCCGCAAGCCAAGCGGCTGCCTCGGCTACGGTGCGCGAGCGCACTGTTATTGTGCGAGAATCAGAGCTTATTTCGCAGGCGGTCACGAAAGTTTCTCCGAGTATCGTACGTATTTATAGCAATTCTTCCGAAAAGGCGACATTTTTAGGACTCGGCATCGTCATGAGTGCAGACGGCGTCATTGTAAGTGACTCTTCAGTATTCGGCGCATCGTCGACAACGGCAATCGCGCTTCTTGATGGCACGCGTTTGAACGCCTCTCTAACGAGTCGGGATGCGGCGACGGGTCTTGCGTTCCTTCAAGCGACATCGACGGATGAAGCGCAGGTCACATGGAAACCTGCGGTTGTCACGGGTAGTAATCCTATCCTAGGCCAGACAGTTATAGCTCTTTCGGGACGAACGGTCGTACGTATAGAGGACGGCATAGTTACCGCGCTTATTCCGGGGGAAGGGGAATCTCCGGCGAGTTACGCCGTTGACACAAACATTTCTCCTGATTCCGTTATGGCGGGTTCTCCCTTGATAAATACCAATGGTGAGATCGTCGGTGTAAGTACAAGCATCTCGCGCGCGTCATCCCCGAAGGGGTTTCTTGCGTCATCGGCGCTCATACAGCAGGCCGCTGGCGATACTCAAGAGTCTCCAAAAACTTCAGAATAGAAGACAAAGGAGAGCGGCGGAGAAAATGCCAATCTCGCGTCCCGCGCTTTTATCGGTTATACTGCATGTGGTATAGATAACAGATATAGGTAATATATTTCGTATATGGCCCCCTTTCATAATTACACTACGAAAGCGAAAGAGGCGATACACCGCGCGCATCAACTCGCGGTCGAACGCGGGCACAATCAAGTATCCACCGCGCATCTCCTCGCGGCGCTCCTCATGCAGGAGGAGTCCATGGTTCTGCCGATGCTTGAACAGCTGGAAATAGACATTGCCCACTTCACAGATTCTGTCTTAGAACTCATCGAGGGTGGTTCGGGAAATACCGCCGTGTCTCCGTCGTTCCAGCTCTATTTAACGCCGGAACTCGTGCGTGTCTTTGAAGCGGCACCCCGAATAAGCGCATCATTCAATGACCAGTTCGTCTCGCCGGAACATCTGCTCCTGGGTCTTATCGAACATCCCGGCCCGGCCTCTGATGTTCTGACGCGTTTTCGCATTGACAGAGCCGCACTCGCGCGCGTCCTTTCCGACATAAAAGAAGGGAAGATACGCGATGTAGATGAGCCGAAAAAGCCACGGGCATTGAGTCGCTTTGCGCGCTCGCTTACAGATCGTGCACGAGAAAACAAGCTTGACCCCGTTATCGGGCGCGATACGGAAATAATACGTGTTGTGCAAATACTCTCGCGTCGCACAAAGAACAACCCAATTTTGATAGGTGAGGCGGGCGTGGGAAAGACGGCTGTTGCCGAAGGGTTGGCTCAGCGCATCGCTTCTGGAGATGTGTCGGAATCCTTGCGTGGAAAAGAGCTTGTCCAGCTTGATCTTGGACTTCTCATAGCAGGCACCAAATATCGCGGAGAATTCGAAGAGCGTCTGAAAGCCGTTATGCGGGAAGTGGAACGTTCGGAAGGGAAGATAATCCTTTTCATAGACGAACTTCATACGCTCGTGGGTGCTGGCGCCGCGGAAGGATCCATGGATGCATCCAACATGCTTAAGCCCGCCCTCGCACGCGGGGAAATCCGCGTCATAGGAGCCACGACCCTTAAGGAATTTCAGCGACATATTGAACACGATCCCGCGCTTACGCGTCGGTTCCAGCCCGTCTACGTCAATGAGCCGTCCATTGAGGATGCCATAGCAATATTGCGCGGTCTGAAAGAGCGCTACGAGCTGTACCATGGTGTCCAGATCACAGATGATGCAATTGTTGCCGCCGTCCAGCTTTCCACCCGCTACATCACGGAAAGATTTCTTCCCGACAAAGCCATAGACTTGATAGATGAAGCGTCGTCCGCTCTGCGTCTTTCCCTTGAGAACAAACCGCCGATTCTCGAAGAGGCGCATCGGAAGATAACGCGGCTTGAGATAGAGCGCGAAGCGCTGAAGAAAGAGGCGGAAGGGGCTGAAGGAAAGGCGCGGACCCGCGTGCGTTCCATAGAGAAAGAAGTAGCCGATTTGCGAGATTCCACGCGAGAGCTAGAACTCAAATGGAAGAATGAGAAAGAGACACTCTCGGAGATGAAGCGCGGTAAAAGTGAACTTGATAAAGCGCGCGTTGATGCCGACGCCGCAGAAAGCGTGGCTGATCTTACAAAGGCCGCAGAGATACGCTACGTTAAGATACCGACTCTTGAGAAAGAGGTAGATGCCGCGACAAAACGTTTGAAGAAGCTTCAGGCAACGCGGCGGATACTGCGGGAAGAAATAACCGCAGAGGATATCGCCGAAGTTGTCTGTCGTTGGACAGGTGTCCCTGTAGCCCGCATGCTCGAAGAAGAGGCGGAGAAACTCTCACGTATGGAGGCGGAATTAAAGAAGCGCGTAGTCGGGCAAGATGAGGCGGTCCAGAAAGTATCTGACGCTATCAAAAGAAGTCGTGCGGGTATAGCAGATCCAAATCGTCCTGTCGGAAGCTTTCTCTTTTTGGGTCCTACCGGCGTTGGGAAGACAGAATTGACGCGCGCGCTTTCGGGATTTCTTTTTGATACCGAGAAATCGCTCATTCGTGTTGATATGTCGGAGTATATGGAGAAACACTCGATTTCAAAGATGATAGGTTCACCCCCGGGCTACGTGGGGTACGATGAGGGCGGAGGATTGACAGAGCTTGTACGTCACCGACCATACTCCGTTATCCTGTTTGACGAGATAGAAAAGGCGCACCCAGAAATTTTCAACATTCTCCTACAGGTCTTGGATAACGGGCGGCTCACAGATGCCAAAGGACGCACTGTTAATTTCAAGAACACCGTTATCATTATGACCTCCAATATTGGCGCCGAACACATAGACAAAATGTCGGGCCTTGGTTTTGGAAGTGGAGTTTCGCGGACCGAGATAGAGCGTTATGAGCACGTGAAGGAAAAAGTCATGAGCTCGCTCAAGGAGTTTTTCCGTCCGGAGTTTTTGAACCGACTCGATGAAATAGTGCTCTTCAACATCCTCGCTCCTGACGCGATCGGGAGCATAGTTCGTATGCAGGTTGAGCTCGTCGCTAAACGTCTGGAAGATAAAAACATCAAACTTTTGCTTTCCGAGGGTGCGCTAGGGCATCTCGCTAAAGAGGGCTACAACCCTCAATATGGCGCTCGTCCTCTTAAGCGCCTCATTCAGACAAAAATAATGACGCCGGTTGCGAACATGATGGTAACAAGAGGGGTCATGGAGGGTGGTTCTGTTTCAGTTGATTTAAAAGATGGTGAATTTACGTTCGACGTACGCAAAGGCCCCGAAAGGGTTCGTGGAGCACGGTCTCGAGCTCGAACAAAGACGGTCACTGCGGTGTAGATCCTCGCTCATTTTCTCGATTTAGGTATAATCAATCTCGTTGCGCCGGTGGTAGAGCAGTCAATTACGACGCGCTGTAGACGCGTTGCCTTCGGGCTACGGGGGTGCAAATCCCTCCCGGCGCACAAAGATGATATGATTGCAGTTGGTCGAAAGGCGTTTATTTAATCACTAGTATATTTGCATATGGAGAAACCAATCGGCACTGTCACGCACTGGTATGACAAGATCAGTGTTGCCGTCGTAAGGTTGACTGGAAAGCTCTCTAAGGGCGACAAGGTCAAGATAAAGAAAGGAGACGAGGAATTTGAGGATACCGTCTCTTCTCTCCAGATCGATCACAAAGATGTCTCATCTGCGAAGAAGGGAGACGACGCTGCAATCAAATTCTCGGAGCGTGCAAAGGAAGGTGCGTCCGTATTTTTGGAGAAGTAACTTCTTAACCCATATCAAGCATGTCTCATAGAAAGACCGAAACCGTCTTAGTGTCTTTTTTAGTTGTATTTTTAACTGCTATTCCTCTTTTTGCATTTGCGGCATTGCCATATAAAATCGTTCCCTGTGATGGCTTAAATTGCACCATCTGCGACATAGCGACTCTTGCGCAAAATGTTCTCAATACCGGCATTTATATCGCCATATTCCTCTCCGCGGTACTCTTTGCATGGGCGGGATGGAAGTATGTGACGGCGGGAGGCAATCCAGGAAAAGCGACTCAAGCTCGTGAGGTTTTCACAAACGTGCTTATTGGACTCGTCATTATACTCGCGGGCTGGCTCGTCGTGGATACTCTCATGAAGACGCTTGTGAAGGACAGCGACGGATTTGGTCCGTGGAATAAGATATGTACGTATCAAACTGACTCGGCCGGACGTATTCGTGGAGGCATTTGAACGAGGTAAGCCCTGAGAATTGACCGTCAAAAGTGCTCGCGCACCAATTATTGGTCGCGCAAGAACAAGAAGCTCGTCGAGCGCAAAATAGAGCTCAAAAAATACTGCAAATGGTGCAGGGCACATACTCTACATAAAGAAACAAAGAAGTAGTCCTGCACTATTTGCAGGAGGAGGGGGTCGGGGAACAAGAAGGTTCTCCGTGGAGGAAAGAGTGGGAAAACCGTGGGCGCCCAGATTTTGTAGCGTGGAGCGCTAACAAAATCCAAGTACTCTTGGAGTGTTTCCCAGAACTGCTGGTGGTGCAGGGCACACACTGTTCATAAGGAATCTAAAAAGTAGCTTCAAGCTTCCAGCTTGGGAGTTTCGAGAAAAATCTTTTGAGGTTTGTCTATTTCGCTATAAGCTAGAAGCTGGCAGCTAAAAGCTGTGCAGAGGGCCCATAAGCTCAATGGTAAACTGCCGGTCTCCAAAACCGGACTTCTAGGTTCGAATCCTAGTGGGCCCGCCTACGACCTTATCCATCGTTTGACGTGTTTTAAGATATTAGATTTTCTGTTTGGGTTAAACCATGTAATTTCCTTGTTGCGCCTCCAGTAAGTCATTTGCCGCTTCGCGTAGCGGCGTATCTCTCGAAAGATTTCTTCTTCGAATTCCCGCCGAGAC
>Ga0076055_141_pt1 | contig 7684 bp, 10 predicted proteins | sample RifGroB1_FD_68086 | JGI IMG/M metagenome (GOLD analysis project Ga0076055, IMG submission 68086) | Parcubacteria (Kaiserbacteria) bacterium GW2011_GWB1_50_17
GAACACGAGGATTGTTGTAAAACTAATTACGGATATAGATTTTGTCATAATTTTTATTACTATTTTACGCTTTTAATTATGCTATTAAGGAGTAAAGGTTGACCCCCGGATAATTTCCGCTTCCGCCCTCTACCTCCACTGATACTAAAATACTCCTTCTCCCTAACTGGACACAAGTCCTAATAACACGTCCCGTACACAACAACGCAACTCTCCCCTCTATCGCAAAGGTGAGCGCCATAAGAGCATTTTCATTTTCTTAATCCCTATTCAACCACAAACTGTGGTAAATAGTGTTTGAGATTGAGCCAAGCGTGACCAGAAAGAAGAGGGCTCCAATAATCCAGCCGATAATCGGCAACATCACAATTAAGCTAAGCGCAATGGTACCGAAGAGGGCGGTCTTCCAGTCAACCATGATATCGTCCCCCTTCGTGATGATTTTGTGCGCCCAAACGCCTAACACCACTCCGGAGTAAATAGAGGAAAGAATTATGAGGGTTATATACGCAAGAAGCGTTATGATGCCGACTAAGAAACCTATCATGGTGAAGAAGGAAAGGATGATGAGCGCCGGAATCACAATTAGCACCGAGAAGCGCTAAGAGTTTCAGGAAGACAAAAAGTCCCAGAAATGCCAATAGTATGTTTTTTGCTTCTTTGCGTTGGAATATTTTACTCTCTTTAAAAACCGTCTCCCCCATAACGGACGCTCCATCGCTTATGTTGAGTATGGATGCATCTTTGCCGCTATAAGTAAGGTTCCCCGAGATTACACTACTTGCTCCAATCGTTATTTTATCGCTGTTTTTAATATAAACATCGCCATCAATTCTTGAATCGATCTCAACTTCTCCTACGCCCACGGTCACATCACCTTTCACGTTACCGTTTAAGAGTAATCGTCCACCTAAAACAACGAGATCCTTGCCGATCGTTGACCCTGAGAGTATCCGAACATTTCCTCCGAGTACGACTAGGTCACCCGCGACGTTTGAGGTAACAAGCACGTTTCCACCCGCAACTCGCAGGTCTCCTCTTACATCGTCAAGGATAGCAACGTCACCACCTCCAACAAGTACGTCCCCGGAAGTGCTTCCGGATACAGTCACGCTTCCTCCGCCAGCAATTAAGTCACCGTCAACATCTCCTGCTATAGAGACCTCCCCTGCCCCCACATAAAAGTTGTCTTTTATGACCTCGCTCTGTTTAAGTGAGTAGGTTTCTCCACCCTTTATGGTTGCCGCAAACGCTCCTACAGGAAACAGTACAGCCAACAAAAGCGATGCGCAGAGAGTATTTCTTAATTTCATATAAAAAAGTAGTTAGGTACCAAATATCTTCATATTACTAATCACTCCTATTATAAGTGTGTTTCTTTTATTTATCATGCTGTTTTGCGCGCTTTATTATTTTATAACAAGATTTCTTAGACAAGCTGGAAAGTGTGGAGAATGAAAAAACCGGTCATGGCCACCGCTGAAAGTAGCGCGGCAATAACTGCATACCATATCGCCTGTACCGTTTTCTCGCCAGAGCAAACATATCCCTGCCAGAGAGTGACAAGGGAGAATGCCACAATGGCTAATGCGCCTTTGCCAAGCCAGTGATGAGTAAAGGTATTCTTGAGCCAATCCTTGAGAGGCACCCATTCTTCCCCCACGATAGTGAGGATGGCAATAAGTATCGAGGCGACTATCGAGCCGATCGCGGCGGCCTGTAAAAATCTCATGAGTGTTTTATTGTTCATATGTTTTAACGTACTCCTCCCGAGACAATAACGCCTGCGGCGGCAACGAGAACCCCCAAGACGAGTGTTGTCGCAATAATGGCGGACGCGGCAGATTTCAGAGCGGGATTCTCAACCTCCCGCAGTGCGTACACGGCGAAAAGCGCAACAACAGCAAGAAACGGAATGAGCAAAAACACATGCTCTTTTGCTTCCATGAATATTTTATGAGCCCAAGGAAACTCGCCCGAGACAATACGCGGCTTCACCGCCACTCCGTAATGGACTACATAGTAATACGCACCCGTCATCCACGAGAGCAGGAAACCGAGAAGCGCCGTCCACGCCGCCGCAACAACGATTCCCCACGGCGGTTGTTTCCGAATCACTTGCATAAATGTGAGGTGAATGGCTCCCAAGGCAATAAGGCCGAGAACAACATGGAGAACAAGGGCGGTTGCAAGAAATTGGCTCATACGCTAATGCTTATGCGGTATGTAGCGCGCGTGAATGGCGCGCAAAACAAAGTAGACGATAATGATAGCGGCGATGTATACTGCGTAGATCCAGAAAAAGGAATACTCCCCTCGTCCTAACGCACCAAGAATGAGCGCCGCGTACCATGAAGTGAACGCGATTGCGCTACCCCAAAGGAGCGGAATCCAGCGCAATTGCAACAGTACGGCATTCACCCCGATGATGCCTACGATACCAAGCTTCGCCCATAGCTTAATGGAGTAAAGCAATCCTGTATGCTCCTCCAGTCGAGCGAGAACAAAAAATCCGAAACCCGAGAGAATGAGGAGAAAGAAGCCGACGCGTAAGATGGCGTATGTGGCTTGCATGATCGAGTTCTCATCGCGACTCATGGTGCCGTCACGCAAAGCACGAATGAGATGTACCTCGGCAAACGTGGCTCCGCCAACACCCAAAACGGTGCCTATTATGTGTGTGATTATTAAAAACGTATACCAGTCCACTTTCGCATTGTAACACGATGGAATCTAGATTCCTGAGTGTCAAAGCAAACTATCGTGGAGTCAGTTTTCCTATTATTGAGATCCGGACACCTTCACGTCTCATAGTGATTTCTAAATCCTGTGATATCCTCGATGTGGGGAATGGACGACCGATTTAGAAGGAGTATGCGACATGTCCAAATGTCTCGACACTTCTACCCATGTGATGTGCGGTTGTTGCCATACATACATCAGGTGGACTGCTGAGGGTGTGTACAACTTTTTTAGCAGTGACAGTCTTTGCACGCCTGAGCTGTTGGAATCCATAAGAACTCCGGGAACTCCGGGAATCAATGTGATTTTTTGGGGAGGGTGTCCAAATTGTCGTCCCGGAATCTATTTTTGCGTGACGACTACCGAGCCTCGCGATCAGATGCATTAGATCGCAAGGAGGTACGGACCCTGAAAAGAAGCCCGATGACCAGCGATGGCATACACGGGCTTCTTACTTTTTATACACAGTGGGCACTAAGTACTTAGTTCTTACCCAATATTCTCTGGGTCACATACCAGGTTATAATTTCACGCGTAATTTCTTTCTCTCTTCCGCCCCCAACCAATTCCTGTACTTGTTTCATTATATCTTTCTCAAGGCCTTCTATAATTTTGTTGTCATCCAACCCGCCGGAAAAACCATGGGCTTGGATTTCTGCCCAACGATCCAGTTCGGAGAGGTGGCCTTTCCCATGCAAAATCCCGAGTACTTCTTGCGGCGTATATCTTTGCAACCGTTCATACTCCGGACGCTCCGGTGAGGATTTCATGCCTTTCTTACCGAATTCAATGCTCATATATTTTTTATGGTATACGTACCCAGAGATCATAACATACATGAATAAGTTCAGAAAAAATTGAGACTCCCCAAACAGGGAGTTCATGCGGCAATTCAACATGAACCCCGAAGGTGATACCTTCGGAGTTCACAGCATGCCACCACCTCCCGAGGTTTAACCTCGGGAGGTGTGCCAGCACAGGTAGACTCAGACAGGCAGAGCTTCGGGATGCATTGACAGTGTTTGGCATACATGCTATTCTCGCTCAATCAATACAGCGCTGACCCAGGGAATCAGGGGTCGAACTCTCCCCGCTTGCCGGCAGGCAAGCAATTCAGCTAACTGCTTTTGGTACATTACTCACAAGAAACATTCTCATTGCTATGCAAGAAGGAACTATCGCTCGACTCACCGATAAGGGTTTCGGGTTCATCGCGCGCGAAGGACAGGAGAAAGATCTCTTTTTCCACTCCAACGAGCTCGTCGGCGTATCGTTCGACGAACTTCGCGAAGGTGACAAAGTGACTTTTGAAGTTGCTGAAAGTCCGAAAAGGGTGCTTTTAGTTTATACAAACGTGATCAGCAATCCGTTCATGGTACATTTCTGACATATGTTTAACGTATTTCTTTCTGGGATTTTCTACAACACCGTGCGTAGTTTTCATAGATACAACATCTTGTGGCATGCGCTAGCTATCGGTCTAACGTTTGGTCTGGTGACCACAGGAGTTGATTGGAGCTATTTTGAATACACGAGAGGCGACACTCTCTTCTTCATAACGCTTCCCGCCGCAATAGGAGGTTTTTTCATACCAATTATTCTGCCGGTAGGTATGTACGTAATCGCCGAGTGGCGTAAAAACCCCGATCTATTGGGCTCCAGCGCCGTACTCGCGCAAGCGGAATTAATCGCGCTCCTCATTTCATCTACTTACAAAGCATTCACTGGAAGAATACAGCCGGAGTTTTTTACATACCTTTCAAACGTAGATGTAAGCCACCAATTCAATTTTGGATTCCTCCAACACGGTATTTTTTGGGGTTGGCCATCCTCGCATACCGCCGTGGCATTCGCGATGGCCGCGACCGTATTCTGCATATACCCACACAGTAAATCTTTGCGCTACATGGCCGCTTTGTATGCGCTCTACATCGCATTCGGATCCTCAATTAGTATCCACTGGCTGTCCGACGTAGTTGCCGGAGCCATCATCGGCACCGCGATCGGCGTTGCGGTTGCACGGAGCTTTCGTCAATAAGTAGGATCATCTGTCAATGAAGCTCCTCGCAGTAAGCTGACGGGGAATTCTGCGCTGGCATTAAATCAAGAAACGTTTTGATACAATGTGGGTCCTCGCAATCGCGATTGGGCTTGGGAAAATAACCTGGGATTCCATAGGTAAGATACGAAACGGTAAGTATTCGCTCGACTATATCGCTTTTCTCGCGATGATCGTTTCTCTTCCGGCTGAACAGTATCTCGCGGGAGCAATAGTCGCGCTTATGATAACGGGCGGTGAGGCGCTCGACGAGTATGCTGCGATGCGCGCCGAGAGCGCTCTGCGCTCGCTAGCCGAGCGAATTCCAAAGCGCTGTATAGTGCGCCTCCCTGATGGATCCACCGCTGAAAAACCCATTCAGACTATATCGAAAAACGAGGTAATCATCGTGAAGCCCAACGAGCTCATTCCTCTTGATGGTGTTTTGCGTTCCGATGAAGCGCTTCTCAACGAAGCAAACTTGACCGGCGAGGCTCTTCCCGTCACTATCGCACGCAATACATTCATAAAAAGCGGGAATGTGAATATCGGAGAACTTATAGAAATCTCCGTAGAAGGTTCGTTTGAGACATCTACTTATATGCGTATCGTGCGGCTCGTGGAGGACGCAAAAAAACATCAAGCGTACGTTGTCCGGCTTGCGGAGAAAGTCAACTTCCCTTTCACAGCCCTTGCGCTTCTTCTTGCCGGCGGCGCATTTCTATTTTCGGACGAACTATCGCGTGCGCTCGCCGTCCTCGTTATCGCAACCCCCTGCCCGCTCATTATCGCAGCGCCAGTCGCATTTATCGGCGGACTATCGCGCGCCGCGCGTAAGAACATAATCGTGAAGCGACCTGTTACGCTTGAGCTTTTGGACCGAGTGACAGTCGTCTTTTTCGACAAAACGGGAACGCTCACGCTCGGCGAACCGGATCTCATCTCGATAGAGAAGAAAGCGGGAGGGCGCAGTGAAAATAATATACTCTCCATCGCTGCGGCAATAGAATTCCATTCCATACATCCACTTGCAAGAGCGATAAGCGCCGCGCGAACTACAAAAAAAGCCCCTGTCCTCGAGGCGCATGGTGTCGTGGAAACTATCGGCAATGGTATCGCGGGTACTGTCGACGGCGTGCGCTTTTCCGTCTCAAAAGCTACACAAAGCGGGAGAGAGGGTATGGTACTTTCGCTCATGGAAGCAGGGCTTGAAATAGCACAATTTCACTTTGAAGACAAAATGAAGGAAAACGTCGGCGAGCTCTTCCGTTCGCTTTCCGCGCGCGGAATCCGTATGGAAATCATCACTGGCGACCGAAAAGAGAATGCTATGCGACTCTTCGGGCACTTCGGTATGCCTATCCACGCCGGCGTGTCGCCGGAAGAGAAGTTCGCCATAATCGATGCGGAGAAGAAAAACGGACGAACCGTCGCAATGGTCGGCGACGGATTGAACGACGCGCCCGCACTTGCTCATGCCGATGTCGGCATCGTGTTTTCCGGAACAGAGAACAGTGCCGCGATCGAGGCGGCGGACGCCGTCATACTCGGACGTGACATCTTGCTGGTGCATGATCTTTTCGATACCGCGCGGCGCTCCATGAGAGTCGCCTCCGAGAGTGTATGGGGCGGAGTTGCTCTCTCCTCTCTAGGCATGGTCGCCGCCGCATTTGGCTATATCCCGCCTATCGCAGGTGCCGTGATACAGGAAGTTATCGACGTCGCCGTGATACTGAACTCACTGCGCGCCGCCGCTCGCTGATGCGGTTATGCATCGGTGAACGAAGCCATTGAATCGGTTCGAGACATCGTTCGAAAAAACACCGAGTTTCGCATTTTTAATGCGACGAACTAAAAACATGGATTATAGGTCTGCTTTATGATAAAAGTGGGGCTGGCGCTGGAATAGAAAAGGAGAAAAGACGTGACAAGGAAGATCTTTGGGTTCTTCCTCGGGCGTCTGAAAAGTGCCGAGGTAGAACGTAAACGTAATGGATGTTGGGCTACTATCCCCAACGCGATAACCATCATCGGATTTGGCGGGATTGTCTATTATTGTTATCTGTTTCTCACAGACAGCATGTTATGGATGATCCCGTTTGTACATATCGGCATTCTCGTGTCGGATGTGCTGGACGGAATCGCGGCCGACCGCCTAAATCAACATAGCGAGCTTGGCAGGTATCTAGATCCGCTGAGAGATCGGGTACATGCAATCGCGATTTTCACCAACTTCGCGTTGGTGGCGCAAGACGAAGAGGCCGTGATCTTCGCCTTCGGGGTCGCGTTTGCCGCCGAGGTTTGGGTGTCAATCCTCGCTCACCGCGGCCTTATCCGCGATGTGCTCTCGCTCGGAAAGGCCAGAGCACTCATATACGGAGTCTCCGGCCTCATTGGCCTAATCCAGCTGTATTGGATAGGCGACGAAGCTATGCTGTCGCTCGTTGTCATATCCTGGATGATGGCAACGGCGAGCGTGACGGCAGCTATTTCGTATACGATCGACGCGCGCACTTGACGCCCCGAAATATCGGGGCGTCTCTATTTTGGAGAGAACGCTTCAAAACAATCGATGCAAATTCACCTCCCTATCAAGGGTAACGTGAAATACCGGAGCAATATCTTTAATGCTTTCGAAATCGGCGCTTGCCGCCGGGAGGTTTGTGATAATTGCGTTTCTTCTTCTTCGGTTTGATGGATCGCTTCATATACCGCATTGTACCATATGCACTACGCCAGAGTGTTCAAACACGAGAGGCCGCTGGACTTGAATCGGCAGTTTGTAACTCGGACGTACGTGTTTCAATAATGATGGGCGCACGCGCGGCATCTTTTGCCGACAAGTAGCCAAGACCGTAGCTTAATAGCGCAACCGCAAGGACGATACAAGCGACAATGATTTCC
>Ga0076055_139_pt1 | contig 7256 bp, 8 predicted proteins | sample RifGroB1_FD_68086 | JGI IMG/M metagenome (GOLD analysis project Ga0076055, IMG submission 68086) | Parcubacteria (Kaiserbacteria) bacterium GW2011_GWB1_50_17
GCAGGAGTAACAATACCGGAAAACAAACACCTTGAGATATCCCTCACCGCCGTATACGGTATGGGACGACCTCGCGCGCGTGCCGTACTTTCCTCTCTTGGAATTAAACATGAGAGTCGCGCGAGTGATCTTTCTGCAAAAGAAGAGAGCGCTCTGCGCGAAGCGGTGGAAAAGTTCCCATTGGAAGGTGAACTACGTCGGCGGATAAGCTCTAACATTCGACGTTTGAAGGATATCAAGGTATATCGAGGAACGCGGCATGCAAAACGTCTCCCTGCGCGCGGCCAGAGAACAAAAACGAATTCTCGCACGGTGCGCGGTAACGTTCGCAAAACCATGACCTCCGGTAGACGTAAGCTTGAGAAAACATAGTAGGTATGGGAAAAAAACGAATAATAAGAAAGAGCGGAGGCACTGTGGATCAGGGACTCAAGTCTCGCGCACTGCAACGCGTCGCGAAGAAAAATATTATAGCGGGGACACTGCATATTCACGCGACCTACAACAACACTAAGGTGTTGCTTGCCGACAAAGGAGGTAATACCGTGGCATGGTCCACATCTGGCTCCTTGGGATTTTCGGGCGCCAAGAAGGGTACGCCTTTTGCCGCCGCGAAAGTCGGTGAACTTATAGGCGATAAAGCAAATATCATTGGCGTGAAAGAGGTCGATGTTATCATTCGCGGCGTTGGAGCGGGACGCGAGTCAGCTTTGCGTGCGTTTGCCGGAAAAGGAATCGAGGTTTCTCGTATCGTCGATGATACTCCGGTTCCTCACAATGGACCGCGGCCTCCTAAGTCGCGAAGGATATAAATCCTAAGTTCGAAACTCTAAATTCTAAACAAATCACAATGTCTAAAAACCAAAATTACAGACGAATACAAACCCCCTGCTCGTTTGGAGTTTTGAGTTTGGGATTTCGAGCTTGTTTAGAGTTTCGGATTTAGAGGTTAGGATTTTTTAAAAAGATATGTTACCTATTAAATCAAAATATAAGATTGCGAAACGTCTGGGCGGCGGAATTTTCGAGCAGACGCAAACGCAGAAATTTGCACTCTCTGAGGTACGGGCCAAGCGACCTTCACGGGGTAGGCGCGGAGCATCAGATTATAATCGTCAGCTTCTCGAAAAACAGCGCCTGCGATTTACGTACGGACTTAAGGAGCGTGAATTGAGTAACTATGCAAAAAAAGCATATATGACGGAAGATCCAGCCGGTACGTTGCATGCCATGCTCGAGATGCGCGCCGATAGCGCTGTATATCGTGCGGGACTTGCCTCGACGCGCCGAGCCGCTCGTCAGATGGTCTCTCACGGTCACATCGTGATAAACGGGACACGTACCACCATTCCGTCACATCGCCTCAAAAAAGGCGACGTACTCACTGTCCGCGAAGGCAGTAAGCAAAGCTCTCTTTTTGGGCATCTTGCCGAAGGAGAAGACAAGCTACGTGCTACTCCGCGATGGATTTCAGTTGATCCGACACTTATAAAAGTGGAGATACTTCAGGAGCCGATATACGGGCCAGCCGAGACGACGATCGATTACAAGACCGTATTTGAATTCTACAGCAGATAGTAGAAAAATAAGGAGCGAAGCGACTATATTTTCCACTATCCAGCCCCAATTTCAGCAGTTATTTATTTTAGAAATCAACAAACGTATGATACACTCGTCTATCTTACATTCTTATAAATCAGCGCGAAAATTGGGGCTGGATGTAAGAGCTTCTAAACTCATTATCATTGTCCGATTATCACATTGCACTTCCTTCAAAGCCGCGCGCCGTCTCCGAAACCGAGCAGAGCGGTACTTATGAGATTAACGGACTCTATCCGGGCTACGGTTATACGTTGGGGAATTCTCTGCGTCGTATAATTTTGTCGTCTTTGCCCGGCGCCGCAATAACACACGTCAAGATACCCAATATATCGCATGAATTTTCTACCATCGAGGGCGTGAAAGAAGATGCCGTAACCATGCTTCTCAATATCCGTCGGATACGACTCAAAATTCTTACCGATGAACCACAGACCATAACGCTCTCGGTCAAGGGACCGCACTCGGTGACAGCCGCAGATTTCAAAGTACCCGGTCAAGCGGAGATACTGAATCCAGAACAGCACATTGCAAATATTACCGGCAAAGTCTCTCTTGAGCTTGAATTGCGTGCGGAGCGTGGATTGGGTTATGTACCGAAAGAGGCGCATCAAAAAGAACGCGTGGATATCGGCACTATTGCACTTGACGCAATTTTTTCTCCGATACGTCGCGTCAATTATGAAGTTGAAAATATGCGCGTCGGTGATCGCACGGATTTCAATCGCTTGCGTATGTTTATTGAGACAGACGGCACAATCTCGCCTCGAGAGGCCTTGGAACACTCCATTGAAACGATGATCCATCAACTTCGCGCCATTGTCGGTTTTAAAGAAGAAGAGGAGCCCGCAGAGACGGCATTGGTCAATGCGGAAAATGCAAAGGGCGGTACTCGCGAAGAGAAAGGCATTATGCCCAATGCTGAAATTCTCAAGACGCGTATTACGGAGTTAAAAATACCTCAACGTGTTGAAGATGCGCTTGATGAGGCCTCTATTCGGACTGTCGGCGGCCTTGTGCGAAAGCGCGAGGACGACCTTCTCGCCATCGAAGGTCTCGGGCAAAAAGGTTTGCAGGATATAAAACGGGCGCTCGACAATAGCCGAAAAGCACAAAGCACAGAATATGCACGAAACACAACGTATAAAAAACATGCACACGTTCAAACAGTTCAAAACACAAACTTCACAAAACACAAATAAAACACAAACATGAAAAAAGCACAAAACACAAACCTCACATCTGTTCCGATCTTTGAAAAGTTTATGTTTTTGGCATTTATTTGTGCTTTGGTTCCTGTGTTTTGGATATTTTGAAGGTATGAGACATCACGACAAGAACAGAAAATTCGGCAGGGTGAAGCGGCAGCGCACGGCGCTTCTGCGCTCTCTTGCACGCTCGCTTGTTCTTGAAGAAGGCATCATGGCATCGAAACGGAGCACGGTAACCTCTCGGCGTCTTGTAGAAAGCCGGTTGGGTGGCGCACCGGATGCAGTGAAAAAACTTCATGAGACTCTCGCGCTCCGTTACAAAAAACACTCTGGCGGTTATACGCGCATTGTGCGCTTGGGTAGAGTAGGGAAGCGTGTCGGTGATATGTCACGCATTGAATTGATACAATAACGTATGACGCAAGAATACAACATTGACGCCGCCGGAAGAACGCTCGGACGAGTCGCGTCTGAAGCGGCGAAAGCGCTTATGGGCAAAACGAATGTGGACTACACTCCGAACAAACGCTCCGATGTGAGAGTTAGTATAAGCAATGTTTCAAAACTTCACATGCGAGAGCGTAAGAGGATGCAGAAAAAGTACACGACGTATTCCGGATATCCGGGCGGCTTGAAAAAAGAATCGTATACTTCGCTAAAATCGAGAAAGGGAGCAGGAGAACCTCTGCGCCTCGCGATAAAAAGAATGCTTCCGAGAAACACGATGCTTACGGAGAGAATGAAAAATCTGGTAATACAAGATTAGTAAAAGAGAAATACGTCATAAGATTGATATGAGCGCAAAGGCACAAACATACACAGAAGCGGTGGGGCGACGGAAGACCGCAACGGCGCGCGTGCGTATAGAGGCGGCAAAAAATGCCTCGATGACTGTCAATGGGATGACCGCGGAAGATTATTTCCCTCTCCATGCAATGATAAAAACCGCGTATGCACCGATGCAGGTTCTCGGTTCAACGTATACTGTGTCGGCGAAGGTGCGAGGAGGCGGACACAAGGCGCAGGCCGAGGCGATACGGATGGGGCTTTCACGCGCTATTGCCGAGATTGTTCCAGAGCAGAGAAAAGACCTCAAGGTCCTCGGTTATTTGAAGCGCGATCCGCGGGCGAAGGAGCGTAAAAAATTCGGTCTCAAGGCCGCCCGCCGCGCACCGCAGTGGTCTAAACGCTAGTTTCAACCATTAAGAGATCGTCCGCGCATAAGCACTGGCCAAGTCGGGTTTCTCAAGGTAACGAGCGGTCATACAAACGGTTTCGCACGACGACAAAGAAAATCGTACGGGTGAGCACGAAATTGAATTCGATATTGAACCCGAAGGGGATCTCGGTGGCATAAGTACTGTACAAGAGAAATTGAAGAAATTAAAAGCAGAACTCGCCAAAATAAAGAAAGAGCGCCAAGAGTATCTGGACGGTTGGCAGAGGTGCAAAGCCGATTCCATCAACGCTCGAAAAGATAACGAGGCTCGCGCGGCGCGGAGCGCGGAACTTCTTAGAGAATCTCTCGTACACGACATTATTCCTGCACTGGATAGTTTTGATATGGCGGCAGGAAACGAGGCATGGGCCGAAGTATCCGATGGTTGGCGGAGCGGCATGGAGTACGTGCGAAATCAACTTATAGATGCACTCAAAAGACACGGCATCGAACGATTCGGAAAAGTCGGCGAGGCGTTTGAACCGGCTCTGCATGAGGTCGTGGAAGAACGCGACGATATAGCGGGGGAACCCGGTACTGTCGTTCGTATACTTCGATATGGATACCGCACGAATGAAAGAGTCTTGCGCCCCGCGCAAATCGTATTAAAATCTTCTCGCGACAACTAGATTATTCCTAATCACAAAAATAAACATATGTCAAAAATCCTTGGAATTGACTTAGGGACAACGAACTCCGCGATAGCAGTGGTTACGGGGGGTGAGCCGCAGATAATTGAGAACACTGAGGGTGCGCGCACGACACCCTCTGTGGTAGCCATTTCTAAGACAGGGGAGCGTCTGGTCGGGCTTCTGGCAAGACGGCAAGCGGTTACAAATCCTAAAAACACCATCTATCAAATAAAGCGTTTTATAGGACATTCATTTGATGAGCCGGCGGTGAAAAAGGATCGTGAGTCAGTGCCGTTCGAGATGCGCAAAGCAGATGGCGGTATTGAAGTGCGAATGGGCGATGGTTCGACTGGTTCGACGGGCTCACAGCAGGCAAGCTCACCACAGGGCAAGTGGTATCGGCCGGAAGAAATCTCTGCAATGATCCTACAAAAGCTTAAGCGGGACGCTGAAGCGAAACTTGGCGAGACTATTACGGAAGCCGTCATAACTGTGCCTGCATATTTCAACGATTCCCAACGGCAGGCGACGAAGGACGCCGGGAAAATAGCGGGTCTTGACGTGAAGCGCATAATTAACGAACCAACCGCGGCGGCTCTGGCGTATGGTTTCAACAAAAAAAAGGAGGAGAAAATCGCCGTGTTCGATTTCGGCGGTGGTACATTTGATATCTCTGTTCTGGAAGTGGGTGATGATGTAATTGAGGTACGCTCGACCGATGGCGACGCGCACCTCGGGGGTAAAGACGTGGACCAGCGCGTAATGACATGGCTTGCAGACGAATTTAAGAAAGAATCGGGAATTGACGTCCGAAATGATCCTTTGGCACGCCAGCGTCTGGACGAGGCGGCGGAAAAGGCAAAAATCGAACTTTCGACTGCGATTGAGACAGAAGTCAACATACCCTTTATAACGTCTGATTCTTCCGGTCCGCGGCACCTGGCTATAAAATTGACACGCGCAAAACTCGAAGAACTCGCGGGTGAATTCGTCGAGCGCGCAATGACCATCACAAAACGCGCGATAGAGGCCTCGCCATTTAAGGTTGGTGACATTAATGAATTGATACTGGTCGGAGGACAAACGCGTATGCCGGCCATCCAACAGGCCGTAGAAAAGTATTTCGGAAAGAAACCGCATATGGGAGTCAATCCCGACGAAGTAGTGGCGATCGGTGCGGCGATTCAAGGTGGTATCTTGCAGGGCGACGTCAAGGACGTGCTTCTTCTTGATGTGATTCCTTTGAGTCTTGGAATCGAGACCTTGGGAGGAGTCGCGACCAAAATTATTGACCGCAACACGACCATCCCAACCTCGCGTTCGCAAGTGTTCTCTACGGCTTCCGACAACCAGCCGTCGGTCGAGATCCACGTTGTGCAGGGCGAACGGCCCATGGCGGCAGACAACAAAACGCTCGGTCGTTTTAATTTGGATGGCATTCCACCGGCCCCGCGAGGCATGCCGCAAGTAGAGGTTAGTTTTGACTTGGACGCAGACGGTATTCTCTCTGTAAAAGCGCGGGACAAAACGAGCGGCAAAGAACAATCCATCAGAATAGAAGCTCGTTCCGGTCTCTCTGACGCAGAGGTGGAGAAGATGCGCGCGGATGCCGAGTTACATGCCGAAGAGGACAAGAAAAAGAAGGAAATCGTGGAAGCGCATAACACAGCCGATCAACTCGTCTACGCGGCTGAAAAAGCACTCAAAGAACACGGTGACAAGGTGAGTGAAGATATAAAAAAGAACGTGCAAGAAAAGATAGACGCCTTAAAGACGGCACGCAATGGTACCGATGTCGGCGCCATCAAATCGGCGGCAGAGGCCCTCTCGGGCGCTATGAGCGCCATTGGACAGGCGATGAGTCAATCCGCCCAAGGCGGACCCTCCTCCGGAGGGCAGCAACCGCCGCAGGAGCCGCAGAAGGAAGAGGGGGGTGAAAATACTCAAGAAGGTGGGGATAATAAGTAAGCCAATGCATTCCCGACACGCAGGGTAGACGCACCGCGTGTCGGGAATGCCCTCTACACACTTGTCTGCGTCTACCTGTGCTGGCACACCTCCCGAGGTTTAACCTCGGGAGGTATAACCTCGGGAGGTACGGCAGACAGGTGCATCGCACAGACAGGATCCGGAGATGGACGGGACTTGTTTTATTGTTCTTGGACTATAATGAATTGAATGGCGCAAAAAAGTACAGGAAAGGTGCGCGATGTCATTAGTGACTATTGGAAGCACACGAAACGATACCCGTTTCTTGTAGGGGCTCTTCTGTGCACCGGAATCGTGATACAGGCGGCAGTCGTTATAGCACCGCTTTATCTAAAGGAATTCGTGGACATTATCGCTAGTACAAACCCGGCAGAATCAACGCCGCGCCTTACTATAGTTTTGGGATTCTTCTCCTTTTTTGCCTTTATGGCCTGGGGATTACGACGCGTGCAATTCTATTTCATCGCACTTCTCGAAACGCGCGTAATGGCCGATCTCAACGCATCGTCCTTCGCTTACATCATCAACCACTCGTACCATTTCTTCGTCTCCAATTTTGTTGGCTCACTTGTACGACGGGTAACCCGCTACGCAAAATCCTATGAA
>Ga0076055_134_pt1 | contig 5789 bp, 6 predicted proteins | sample RifGroB1_FD_68086 | JGI IMG/M metagenome (GOLD analysis project Ga0076055, IMG submission 68086) | Parcubacteria (Kaiserbacteria) bacterium GW2011_GWB1_50_17
TATCTGGCGCGAAGCAGGCGAGACGACCATCGTGAGACTGAAGGGGGTGGGGGAAGAAAAAGAAACTCTGTTCCACGACGTACAAATCCATCCCGTCACAGGGAAACTCTTGCACGCCGATTTTTATTGTCTAGAGAAAGGAAAGAAGATTGTCTTGAGCGTCCCCCTCGTATTCGTGAATGTTGCGCCTGCAGAGAAGGCGGGTCATATCGTTGTAAAAACATTGCATGAAGTCGAGATAGAAGTATCTCCACACGATTTGCCGCACAACCTTCCTGTCGACCTCTCGTTGCTTCAGGACATCGGCGACCACATCATGGCGTCTCAAATACCGCTTCCGGAAAGCGCTTCGCTTATCACGGAACCTGACGAGATAATCGCTTCGGTCAAGATATTCGAGGAAGAACCGGAAGAGGTAGCTCCTCTGCCTGAGACGGAGATCATTGGAGAGAAGAAAGAGGGGGCAGAGACGGGAACACCGAGTGCATCTGGAGAGGAAGAGAAGTCCGCCAAAGGCGGACCCGCCTCAGGCGGGAAAGAAGAAAGAAAGTAAACCATCTTTCTATCGTGGAGAAAACTCGCGTCCGTTCGAGCGTCCTCTGGTATAATCCCTCTGATGTATATGCTTGGGAAACGGGCGCGAGCACTGCTCTTTCTGTATGCTCTCGCATTTGCGATTATATCCACCGCACCTTTTTTTGTGTCTGCCGAGACGATGGAAGAGCGGCGTCTTCGTCTTGAACGTGAATTGGCTGTCATTGAGCAGGATATCGTCGAGAAGAGGGGTGTTCTCTCAGAAAAACAAGCGGAGCGCACGTCGCTTGAGCGCGACATGGCGATTCGGTTGCCATATCGGAATTGGACAAAAAAGTGGAGCGCTCTGAAGCGTCTCTCGCACAGCTTATCCGTCGCACGCGCGAGATAGACGATCTTTCACTTTCCCACTTTGTACTTGCGGGTTCTCTCTCGGAAGTTTTTAGAGATTTGGATGATTTCCACACGCTCCAGAAGGCGCTTGATGTATCGTTTCAGGAAATGGCCTTACTTCGGTCCGATTTGCTTGCCCGCAGAACGGCCCTTGAGAGCCAGGAAAGCGATGAAGAACGTCTTCGCCGTTTGCAATTGCTTGAGAAGAAAGAAATAGAACGAAAAGAAAGAGAAAAACAACAAATACTCACGGCCACCAAAGGCGAAGAAAAGGCGTATCAAGAGCTTATCGCGGAACGTGAGCGGACGGCGGCGCAGATACGAGCGGTCATCTTTGAACTTTTGGGTTCGGCGGACATCTCTTTTGGAACCGCGTACGAATTCGCAAAATCGGCGAGCGTCACGACAGGGGTGCGCCCCGCGTTTCTTCTCGGCATACTAAAGAACGAATCTGACCTTGGAAAGAACGTTGGCCAATGCCTCCTTACGAATGAGCCCGAAAGGGGGAACGGCAAAGGCGTGAATACAGGACGCCTTTTTGAACGGGTCATGCATCCAAATAGAGATGTTGATTCGTTCATACAAATAACAACCGAGCTCGGTATTAATTGGAACACACAGGTTGTTTCTTGCCCGCAGTCGGTTGGATACGGAGGTGCTATGGGTCCGGCGCAGTTCATTCCATCCACATGGATGCTCTACAAGGATCGGATAGCTAGGGCAACAGGAAAAAATCCGCCGAATCCATGGCTCCCGCAAACGGCGTTTACGGCCTCAGCAATATTTCTTGCTGATCTTGGTGCCGACAGGGGAACATCTGCCGCCGAGCGCGAAGCGGCTCTGCGCTACTTCGCCGGCGGCAACTGGAAAAATCCGGCGTTTGCCTCATATGGAACACGCGTCTTGAATTTTGCTGAAGATTTCCAGAAACAGATAGATATTTTGGAGGGGCGTTGATTGCTCGGGCGGCGTGTGGGCTGCTCGAGTACGGATATTTTTCTGCTGAAAAATTCCTCGAGCCAGGCACCTCGCGCTCGCTAGTCTCTCGCAACCCACACGCCGCTCTCGCATTAATCCATGCGCAGAATTCCCCGACAGCTTGCCCCCGACACCTATCTTGGCGATGCACGAAGTGCGGTGCGGGGCGCCTTCGCCAAGATAGGTGTGGGGAGAGCCTGTAATCAGGTGAACGTTCCGAACCGAGTGGTTCTCAAAATAAAATACCGCGACAGCTTGGCTGCGCGGTAGTTTATCTTGAGGTGGTTGTTACTGAAAAACACTGCCGCCCTTGCCCCGACTGCTTTTTTAGTGTAGAAATAGCGTCATGAAAAAGGACACACATCCGGCGGGTTATCGACCGGTCATTTTTGAAGACTCCACCAGCGGGAAGAGCTTTTTGATTTCCTCGACTGTTACGACCGAGAAGACAGCGACATGGACCAAGGCCTACGAGGACGGTTCATCCGGCCAGAAAGGATTAGGGACTATCGGGAAAGAGTACCCAGTGTTCCATGTGGAAATATCCAGCGCTTCTCATCCATTCTATACAGGACACTCAAAAGTCATAGACACCGCTGGACGCGTGGAGAAGTTCAAGAGAAGGATGGCCGCCTCAAAACCGAAGAAAGCGTCTTCTCGGAAGATTTCTAAAGAGTCAGAGAAGTAACGTCATTGCCTGTATCCTGGTGCTGTTTTCGGATTTACTAATTCCGAACACAGTGCTGTGGCAAGACGGTGTTATTCTTTTGTTATGGTGAAAGAAGTATTTAACCCGGATGAATATGCAAACGACCATCGTGTCGCCTATCTTGTTGCCGAGTGGAAACGTCTCACGCAAGCGGAGCAAGATTCGACAGAGCTCATCGAAGTGGACCCCTCCATGCGCGAGCTTGCGACAAAAGAGCTCCAAGACATAGTAGAGCAGAAGAAGAAGCTCATGGAACAGATGGAATCCATTATCGGTCGTCCAGGTGAGCGCGAATGGCCGAACGAACTCATTCTTGAGATACGCGCGGGTGTCGGGGGAGAGGAAGCGTCCCTTTTTGCCGAAGATCTCGCTAATATGTACCTACGGTATGCAGAGTCGCGCGGGTGGCGATGGAAGTCACTCGATGAATCGCGGGCGGCTCAAGGTGGTTTCAAAGAAGTGCAGTTCGAGATAAAAGGCAATGACTGTTATCGCGAATTACAATATGAGACTGGCGTTCACCGTGTTCAGCGCGTTCCTTTAACGGAAAAACAAGGCCGTATTCATACTTCAACGGCCTCAGTTGCGATACTTCCACTGTATAAGCGCACAAAAATAGAATTGAACCCCATTGACATTGAGGTATCATTTGCCCGCTCAGGTGGTGCGGGTGGCCAGAATGTCAATAAGGTAGAGACTGCCGTCCGGCTTGTTCACAAGCCGACCGGTATTGAAGTGAAGTGTACGTCGGAACGCAGTCAACAGCAAAATCGTGAGAAAGCCATGCGGCTTCTCATTAGTCGTATTCAATTGGCACAAGATGAGGAGGAGGCGAGAAAACGTTCGGCGGAGCGGAGTATTCAAATCGGAACAGGTGAACGCTCTGAGAAAATACGTACCTACAATTTTCCGCAGGATCGTATCACGGATCATAGAATCAAGGAGTCATGGTCGAACCTTGAGAAGGTCTTGTCCGGAGGCCTTGCGCCCATTATCGAGGCACTGACGGCGGCGGATACAGACCGACCGACCGTTGCGACAGACGATTCTGTTTGATAGTATGCACCAGCCCAACTCGTTTGCTTTGTGGGTGGGGTTGCTCGCTGTATGACAACTACACAGACCGATATTAAAACACTCTTCGAAGCCGGAGCGCACTTTGGGTATGCGCGTTCGCGTCGTCATCCGACTGCGACAGTTTTTATATATGGTACGAAAGATCGCATGGACATTTTTGATCTTGAAGGGACGCATAAGTATCTTGAGACGGCACGCGCCTTTGTGAATTCATCAGCCGGGAACGGGAAGATCGTACTTTTTGTAGGCGGCAAGCATGAGGTTGTGGCCACCGTAAAAGAAACCGCGCAGAGAGCTGGTATGCCCTATGTCGCAGGTCGTTGGATAGGGGGCACTCTCACGAATTTCAAGAACATCCGCAAACGCATCGGTCGTTTGCAGAAGCTTACCGAAGAACGCGAATCGGGGGAACTTGAGAAATACACGAAAAAAGAACGTTTACTCATAGACCGTGAGATAGAGGAGCTTCTCGGGCGCTTCGGTGGCTTAACCGTCATGGCTGAATTACCCGACGCTCTCTTCGTGGTCGATACGCGCCATGAGAATACGGCGGTGCGGGAGGCAAATCAGATGGGCATTCCCGTCATTGGACTCGCGAGCTCAGATTGTGACTTCTCTCTCATACAGTATCCGATACCTGCGAACGATACTTCCGTGCGGAGTGTGCGGCTTGTGTGTGAGCAGATCGCCAATGCGTACCTTGAGGGAAAGAAGGCGCAGGTTGCTAAACCTGACGCATTAGACAAATAGCGGACTGCAGTATCAAGAGAAGGCCCTTGATGCTTATAACGTAGTGAATGATACTTAACTATCTATATGGAGATTACGACCGATATCATAAAAAATCTCCGGGATGAGACAGGTGTTTCCATAATGCAGTGCAAGAAGGCGCTCGAAGAAGCAGGAGGTGATGTAGAAAAGGCAAAAATAATTCTTCGTAAGCAGAGCGCGGCTATCGCAAGAAAAAAGTCTGATCGTGAATTAGGAGCCGGAATTGTAGCGGCCTACACGCACGCCGGTGGTTCGGTTGTTGGTGCCGTCGTTCTAGCATGTGAGACAGACTTTGTTTCCAAGAATGAGGAGTTTGGCAAGCTAGCGTACGACATTGCAATGCATGTAGCCGCAATGGCTCCGCAGTTTCGTTCGCGTGATGATGTGAAAGAAGAAGACATAAAATCTGCACGAGAGGTGTTCGAAAAAGAAGCTATTGCTGTGCCAGAAGCCGCTCGCGCAAAAGCGGTGGAAGGGAAACTCAACTCTTATCTAAGTGAAAAAGTCTTGCTAGAACAATTATTCGTGAAGGATCCAAATATAACGATACGCGGTCTTATTGAATCGGCGACCCAAAAATTTGGCGAGAAGATAGAAGTTACGCGTTTTGAGAGACTTGCGGTAAAATAGAGCGACTATGGCATTAGCAACGACCGTCTTTTTCGTTGCGTTGGCTGGTTTAATCTGTTTGTTCGGATTTAAATACTGGGAGAACAGACGCGGAAAAATGCCTTGGTCGAACACGCGGCGTCGTATTGATGCGCATGCGCATCGCACGAAAGAAATAATGCTTGTGAGTGTGGTAGAGCTGGAAAAGTTACCACCGCACCTCATCAATTTTATGCGCGCAAGTGTTCAGAGGGGGGCGATTGCTTTCGGATATCTCGCGCATTGGCTTGGACGACGCTCTCATGCTCTTGCTGACATGATCTCTCATAAGCATCGTTTCCAGCGTAAGGAGACCAACTCTGAATTTCTCAAGAAGGTTATTGAGCATCCCATGAGGCCTGAGAACGGAAGGGTGAGTGGAGTGCATTCGGCGAGCGCTCAGCATGCTATTCAGGAAGAGATTTCTCTTTCACCGACCTACGACTCTCCTGAACCTCATGCTACCGCAGTACCTACGGATATTGGTACTACTCTGGTTGAGCGTGAGCAGACACAAGGCAAGGCGGAAGAACCTGTATCTCCAATGGCGAAAGAGCAAAATGCCCCACGTCGCGCTCGGAGAGTTAGACGCAGTAAACCGATGCCTGAGGAGCAAAGAAGCGAGAAACCTTCGAATGCGCGTAAGAGAAAAGATACGGCTTCATTCGGAGAGAATCCC
>Ga0076055_142_pt1 | contig 5786 bp, 3 predicted proteins | sample RifGroB1_FD_68086 | JGI IMG/M metagenome (GOLD analysis project Ga0076055, IMG submission 68086) | Parcubacteria (Kaiserbacteria) bacterium GW2011_GWB1_50_17
GCAATCACTTGAGAAACGTGAGATCCTTCGCCGCGCCATTGCATCATTCAATCCCGTCGGTAGCAATGGGGTGCATCGCACTGTCCACAACTAAATCGACAGATTCACTGTGACGAAATCCGTGACGTGCGATCCATCTGACACAAGACATGAGATGGTGTATACGGTAGCTCCCGTCAAAGGCACGGTTGCGGCTCCACCAAAAAGCGCGTTCTCAAAGAAATTACCATCGGGACTTGTTACGGTGCACGATGACACCCCCTGCGTATTCCAAAAAATGGAAGTACGGGCGCCGAGAGGAACGTTCATTGGAACCGCCCATATGTCCGCCTTGGGTTCTACCCCGACATAGGCCGGAGTCGTTGTCGCAACGGGAGCAGGTGGCGATTGTTGTTGCGTGACAACTGTCGATCCGGATGTAGGCGCAGGCACACCGACTTGATAACCGCGCCACGAACAAAGGCCGTCAAAAAAAGTCGATGGGATTACATAGGAAATAAAAGAATTGTTCCACGGACGCGCCTGACAAAGACGTGCCACGACGCTCTGCGGTTGTGCAGTACCGAGCGTGTCTCCTCCGAAAAATCCGGCGATTTCCGTGCCGGTCTTTTCATCGCGCGCACCCGCGAAAATAGTGCCGCCTGTGCCGGTTATCCGGATGTCACCGCGCGTTCCCGATAAACCCACGGTCTGCTGATCTAATCCGGGAGACACTTGGGATGATTGCGTACCTACGGTGGATACCGTATCTGTTACTGATACCTGGCTCGAGGACTGACTGCTGGTACCTGTTTGCGAGTCCGTTCCGATTGGTGACTGTGATCTAGTACCCAAAGCATCGAGTAGGAGATTCGATGAACCTGATCCGAACGATCCGAGAATGTCACCCGAAACGGGAGGCACATATGTAGCGCACGGATCGGATGTAGGGGTGGTGACGGTATAATACTGCGTACATCCCGCGGATTGACCGAACGTTCCTCCTCCACTTCCTCCACCGCCTCCCCCCGCGCTAAGTCCCTGCATCAACGAATCGAGAAGTCCTTTGAATATACCCCCGATGATGTTTCCTGTATCTCCCACGCCAGTACTTTGTCCTTGGAGATTCGTAAATGATTGACCTTCGCATTTCAATGGGGCAACACATATGCCCTTAACTGTGTGATTCGTGTCTGGAATCGACTGGACGCAGGGACACATCCACTTATTGGAGCCAGCGGTGCATCCATTTGAACCCTTAACCTGTCCGCACCCACACTGAAGAAGAACAGGCATACATTGAAAATTCGAATCCAAAAGTGTGGCGTTCATTTGGTCTAATTGCTTCATCAGTTCTTTTATCGCGTCCTGCGCTCCTTGATTTCCTGACGAGCCGGGCTCTGTCGTATTCACAAGCTTCGTCTGTTCATCAATCGCACTTTGAAGGCGTCGCCGGGCCTCGTTCTTTTGCTGATCAATAGCCGCGGCTTCCGTGGCACTGATAGCCATAACATCACTAGGCACCCCGAGCGTAAAAACAGCAATGACGAACACGACAAAAAACAGAGGCAATCTCATGTATGATAATGCTACAGGGACTCCGAGAATCCGCAATACAGGTTTTTACGCTTTGTTGATATTGAGAATATATCGCTCAAGTGCATACTCAAGTTCGACACTACGGCGACGCGCTTCGTGTGGGATCTCCGCGAGTTCAGCGATAAGTGCCGTGCCGCGCTTCCACTCAGCGCTACCTGTATGTGCAGTAAGAAGTATTTTCTTGGCTCCCCAGAACAAAATACCGTGGATCGCCTCGGGGGCATTCCCCTTTGCCAGTGCGGATTGGTACTCAATCCACATCCTTTTTTTGTCGCCGCTCTGGAGCGCCTCGGCAAGAGAGAACACGGAGTTGTCTTTTTCTTTCTTCGGTGCATCGTGCCGCACGCTCTTTTCCGCGCGCTTTTCTATCTTGCGCCGCGTATCCGCGTCGGGCTTCTCTTCAAACCAAAACACTGCCTCTTTCAGCGTTGCCATATATGGAATCGCGTCAAGCGCGAGCGCACGCATGTCCTCATTCGCAAGATCAGTAATGCGCACCACTGTCCCGCCTTTCGCAAGACGCTCTATCTCGGCATGCATCACCGCACGCGCCCTGTTCCTGTCCGTCCCGCTAAAAAAATAGAGCATACCGATTACTTTACTTAATCCTCGACTACCCGTTTTGTCTCGCCCCAATTCTTTCCAATCGCGATCTCTGCGACAATGGGCACTTCTCCAAGATCTTTCGGGAGTACGACTGACTCCATCACGCGCCGCAGTGCACGCGCTATTGTTTTGGCCTCTTTCTCATCCAGTTCGTAGACGAGTTCGTCGTGTACCTGGAGTATGAGCTCTGCCTTTTGCCGCCATGCCATCTTTTCAATAAGCGCATCCGCTTTCACCATGGCAAGCTTGATAATATCTGATTGCGTCCCCTGTATCGGCGCATTGACTGCCATTCTTTCCGCAGCCGCGCGGATATTCGGCAGAGGCGAGCTAAATCCCGGAAAGTAACGGCGGCGTCCGAAGAGAGTCTCTGTGTATCCGGTGCGCGCGGCGGATGCTTTCGTATGTTCTATCCAACGCGCCAGCTCTGAAAAGTTCTTAAAGTAATCCGACAAGTATTGTGCCGCCTCGTCGCGCGTGACATTTTTTCCCAGAGTCTCACGCAGAGCATTGACCCCCATGCCGTACAAAATGCCAAAGTTGATTACCTTCGCGCGACGGCGCATCTCATAATCCACCATCTCCGGAGGAACTCCGAATACCTCGGAAGCAACCGCCGTGTGCACGTCGCCGCCTTCCTTGAATACGCGGCCAAGCTTTTTGTCGCAGGAAAGCCCCGCCGCAACACGCAACTCTATTTGCGAATAATCTATCGCCGCGAGCACACTTCCTTCCGGCGCCGCAAATGCCTTTCTGATACGCCTCCCGTATTCACTCTTAATGGGAATATTTTGAAGATTCGGATTCTGTGAGCTCATTCGCCCCGTAGTCGTTCCCGTCTGGAGAAATTCCGTGTGCAATCTCCCATCGGAGCCGACTAGCGCGGGCAACTTCTCTATGTAGGTGGAGAGTAACTTCTGTAATTCGCGATAGGCAAGAATGTCTTCAATAACGGGGTGAAGCGGAGCGAGCTTGGCGAGTTCGTCTTCGCGTGTTGTACGCGCACCGGTTGGCGTCTTTTTTTGTCTCGCGGGAGTTATCTTTAATTCGTCAAAAAGCACGGTCGCAAGCTGTTTGGGTGAATTGATATTGAACTCGCGGCCTGCGTGCTTGAATATCCGTCCTGCTATATTTCCAAGCTCATGTGTATACTCACGCGCAAGCTCAGCGAGATACGCCGTGTCGACGAATATCCCCGCTTCATTCATACGCTCAACCACAGGGATTAGAGGGCGTTCTATCCGTTCAAAGACCTCGTGTAGATGACCTGTTTTGCGTAATTCGGCAAAAATATGAACGCGCGCTTCCTCAAAATCGTCTGTTTCCGCATAGTGCAAAATATCTTCCAGATCCGGATTTGTCATATCCGAACGCAAAATCCACAGAGCGATGGAAACTTCTTTCAACGCATGAATGTCCACTTTCTCTTCTTTTTTTTCCTCTCTTTCGTGCGGCGCCCCCGCGGCGCTCCGCGCCGCGGCGCGCACACGTTCCTTAAGCGAGCGAAATTCCAGCTCATCGCATAGAGCTACGACACGATCTGCATGTTCATCGAACCGCCAACGACGCTCGGGAAGCTTGAATGGCACTGGTGCGTCGGCATGAATAGAAGCGAGCTGTTTGGAAAACACGGCGTCTGCTTTTCCTTTCTTTAAGAGTTCTATCGTGCGTGATTTGAAACCCTTACTTTCAAATAACCTCGGCTCCGTCTCAAGCGCACGATATATCTCTTCAAGCGAGCCGAATATCTGGATCAACTCGGTTGCCGTCTTCTCTCCAACACCCTTCACGCCCGGAATGTTGTCCGACGGGTCCCCGCGTAAGGATTTGTAATCTATGATGTGTTTTGGTCCGAAGCCGAACCGTTCACATACTGCGTCTTCATCGTACAGTACGGTGTCATTGAGTCCCTTGCGGAGCGTGTAAACTGATACGCGTTCTGACACGAGTTGTAGCGTGTCTAGGTCACCGGAAGCTATCACGATCTCAATATTACGAAGTGAGGACACTTGCCGCACTATAGTTCCCAATACATCGTCTGCTTCATAGCCGGGACTTGCATAGATTGGAATGCCGAACGCTTCGAACACTTCCCGGGAGCGTTCAAGCTGGTGAATGAGTTCCGGCTCAGCTTCCGCACGCGTCGCCTTGTACGCCTCAAACAACTCATGTCGCATTGTACGCCCGGGCAAATCACGACATGCAACCAGGAAGTCGGGTTTGAGTTCGTCCGCCATCTTCAAAAGCATCGAGATAAGTCCATACAATGCTCCCGTCGGCTCGCCTTTAGAGGAAGAAAAATCCGGAATTGCGTGGTATGCCCGATGAATTAGCGCGTGTGCATCTAATAAAACAAGGCGCTGTGTCTTGGTCTTATTCATACTTGGATTGTAGCACTCGCGTTTTCCACCCATACTCCAGATTATCGACATTATTGGAGGGAATTCCCACCCTATTACTCTCGACCTCCCCTTATTGGGAAGCGACAGAATACCCCGCAGCTCTGCTGCGGGGATGAATGGCGCGTAGAGTTTGAAGCGGCGGTGGCCGCTTCTCTATCCAAAAAAACAACCCTGGTGTCCTGCGCCAATACTCCGCAGTTCTGCTGTTTTATTAGAAATGAGGATGAGACGCCACGAATACGTTACAATGACAGTCACATGGCGCAATTCAACGAAAAGAAACAGGAGGAGCGGCTGGAGGAGCTCAGAAAGAGAGAGGAGGAGCAACTCGCGGAAATGCTCTCGCAGAAATACAACGTTGAATATGTCGACCTCACGAAGAAGTCAATTGATACCGATGCTCTGCGTTTCATTACCGAATCGGAGGCGCGGGCGAGCGAAATGGCGGCATTCAAGAAAATCAATCGCAAATTATTTGTTGCGATGAGATCTCCCGAGCGCCCTGACGCACTTGCAACACTTCAGAAGCTCAAGGGGCTTGGATATGACATTGAGCGCTACATAGTGTCGCGCGCCTCGCTTGAACATGCGTGGGACCGTTACCACGACATCTCATACGCGACAGAAACTGAGGCCGGTATCCTAACGCTTTCAAACGAAATTATTCAACAAATGCTTCAAAAATTAAAAGCGTTGGAAGATGTGCGCGCAGAAATACAGGCGCATTCGGGAAGCCGCGATGTGCATCGTATTTCCCGAATCCTAGAGATAATCATGGGAGGCGCTTTATCGCTCGGTGCGTCTGATATTCACCTGGAACCGGAGGAGGAGGGTGTGCGTATGCGTTATCGTCTGGACGGCGTTTTAATCGAGGTTCTTATGTTCGATGCACCGACATACGCTCTTATTTCTTCGCGCATCAAACTGCTCTCGGGCCTTAAGCTCAACATCAAAAACGCGGCGCAAGATGGTCGCTTCTCTATTCAGGTGAATGAAAAAGAAATAGAAATCCGCACAAGCATCCTTCCCGGCGCATATGCCGAAACTATCGTCATGCGCGTCCTTGATCCCGCAACCATCGCGCTCCCGATGGAAGCTCTAGGATTCGATACTTATCTTATGCAAATCTTCAAACAGGAGATATCAAAACCAAACGGCATGATACTGAACACAGGACCGACGGGAAGCGGCAAAACAACG
>Ga0076055_143_pt1 | contig 5779 bp, 12 predicted proteins | sample RifGroB1_FD_68086 | JGI IMG/M metagenome (GOLD analysis project Ga0076055, IMG submission 68086) | Parcubacteria (Kaiserbacteria) bacterium GW2011_GWB1_50_17
ACAATTTTCACAACGCGGGGCGTCTGCATAACATTCTTATAACCAAGCGTGTCTTTGAGCGCGTTGAAGGTGTGTGATTGTGAGGTCGTTTTTGTCATACGTTATTTGATCTGTTCACCGCTTTTTACTGCAACTCTCTGATATACACCATCCGTACGCAAAATCTTTATGCGTGTCGGTTTACCGCTTTTTGGATCTGCAAGCATCACATTAGAAACATGGACTGGCATAGATTTGTCAACTATCTGCCCTTTGCGAGTACTCTGTGTTGCGCGGCGATGTCGCTTCACGATGTTCAGGCCGTCTAGAACGATCATATTCTTACTCGGAAGAACCCGAACGATCGTGCTCGAACGCCCTTTGTCCTTTCCGGCGATCACTATTACTTTATCTCCTTTTCGTAATTTCATCCCGCTCTTTCTATACTGATAATTGATCGGGTGCAATGTGCGTAAGAAATCTGCTGCAGACGGGCCATGGTATCCATTTCAGAAAGGGCGGGATTCATACTATCTCTGGCGCAAGCGAAGCAACTTTCTGATATCCTCGTTCGACTATTTCACGCGGGATAGGCCCAAACACACGATTTGCCTTCGGTTCTTTCTTGTCTGTCTCAACCAACACGGCCGCATTTTCATCAAAACGAATATATGAGCCATCCTTCCGACGAAACGCTTTCTTCTGTCGAACAATGACCGCACGATGTATATCTTTCTTCTTAACAAGTTTTCTCGGCTGAGCCGTCTGAATAGAGAGAACAACTTCGTCGCCCAGTTCAGCATAACGTTTACGAGTACCGCCCAGTACCTTGAAAATACGTCCGGTTATTCCTCCGGAGTTGTCGGCAATCTTCACTATGGAGCGGTCGTGCAACATATGGATTAGCTTTTAGCTTCGAGCTTCGAGCTTCAAGGAAATACGTTCAACTAGCATAAAGTTTTTGCGCTTGGAGATGGGCTTTGTTTCCCGAATAATAACCTTGTCACCGACGGCCGCCGTATTGCCCGGATCATGAACGAGATATTTCTTTGTTCTCCGCATATACTTCTGATACTTCGGATGCTTGACGTAGCGCTCTACAGATACTGTGACAGTATCCTTCATCGCCGCCTTAATGACAACACCGCGCAAGAACTTACCTTTAATTACAGTATCATTCATGGTTGCGGCAGATTACTCTGTTTTTTTGCGAGAAGCAACCGACCTTGTGACAAGCTCAGTGAGAATCTTTGCTATCTCACGACGAAGATTACGACCTTCACGCACGTTCCGCGTGCGGCTTCCGCTTTCATTGAACCGGAATACGCGTAGTGCCTCTTGCTTCGTTATAACCTCTTTCTCGAGTTCCGTATCCTTCCAATCGTTGTAATCTGTTTTCTTCATATACCTATACTCGCTATACTCGTGCAATAACTTTCACTTTAAGCGGTAGTTTTGTCCCGGCTTTGCGCAAGGCCTCACGCGCAATAATCTCCGATGTGCCATCTATTTCAAAAAGTATCCGGCCCGGACGTACTTCAAAAACGTAGCCGGCAACGTCCCCCTTTCCGCTTCCCATGCCCACTTCCGCGGCTTTCTGTGTAAATGGCCTATCGGGAAATATGCGTACCCAAATTTTCGCACTCTTTCCGCCTGCGCGAGTCAGAGCACGTCGCGCCGATTCTATTTGGTTCGATGTAACGCGCGCAGGAGTCAACGCCTTAATACCGAACGAGCCGAACGCGACAGAGATGCCGCGCGTGTCTGGGTTTGACATACGCACGCGGTGCCTTCGCCCGGTCTGCCACTTTCGGAATTTTGCTTTTTTCGGTGCTAACATGGTAGATTTTTACTGAGCAAAGCGATGATAAAAATCACCACCCCTCACCAGTTTCCGTGCCAATTTATTATTATTTTGACTACGCGAGCTTATCATACGTTTAGCGATTTCGTAAATAAATAACTGATGAAACTGGTGAGGATCGGCACGTAGTGTCTGAAGTGGAACTCGGCCTTTCTTTATCCCTTCTTGTCGAGACATTTCGGCTCCTCCGAGACGTCCAGCGATTGAAATGCGCACGCCTTGAACATCGCGGTTTGCCATTACTTTTTCTGCCGTTTGTTTGAGAACCCTCCGGAACGTCTGTCGTTTCTCAAGACCTTCGGCGATCATATAAGCAACGACCGGTGCTTGGGATTCGGGTGAACGTACTTCCTCGATATCGAGGTGCACTGTGCGTGGAGAAGCCGCTCCGCTGGAGGCGGAGCCACCGCTAATAATCGGGACGGTTCGCCCTATCTTCTCTATCTCCTTCGTGAGTTTCATACTCCCTTCGCCGCCGCGCCCAATAACAAGACCGGGGCGCGACGTCTTGATGAGCACGCGAATATGTTTTGCGTCACGTCCTATTTCAACAGACGTAACATAATGGCCGCGCAAGCGCTTGCGGAGATACCTTCGAATCGCGGCATCCATCATGACATTCTCGCGGTACTGCGCAGGAGTTTTCGCAAACCATCGAGATTTCCAATCGCGGATGATACCAAGTCGGTGTGCGTATGGGTGAACTACGTGGGTCATAAGAATAGGCAATGATGAATAGGCATTAGGCACTAGGGGACACGGAGGCAAGCGGCTTTTGTTTTTTTCCTTGTGCCTTGTGCCTTGTGCCTTGTGCCTTCTTTCCGGTGGTGCCGAGTTCAATATATATAATAGATCTAATCTTCCGCACGGTGCCTGCACGGCCGCGCGCAAATGGACGATAACGACGCATTACGGAACCCTTGTCTACCGTGACTGTCTTCACAAAGAGACCTTCCGATGTATGACCGGCACTCTCAGCGCTTGCGACCGCAGAATTCAAAAGTTTGCTTACTGCGGGACTCGACTTCTTTGACAAAAATCTGAGCGCTTCGCGTGCAGACGAAACGGATTTGCCGCGAATAAGGTCGACGACGAGTCGAACCTTACGCGGTGACTGATGATGATTCTTGAGGGTTGCGCGCATACTATTTTTTCTTGGCGGTGTCCGCGCTCGCTTTCGCCGCCTGTGCCGCCGATATTTCAGCTTGTTTTGCCGCTATCTCGGCTTCCTTCTGCATCTTGCCGCCGTGCCGAATGAACTTAGTCGTTGGAGCAAACTCTCCGAGTCGGTGTCCAACCATGTCTTCAGTAACAAAAACTTCCTCGAAATTCTTTCCATTGTGGACCGAGAGAGTATGACCGACGAATTCCGGAGCTATTTGTGAGGCACGCGCCCATGTCTTAATAGCGTTCTGCCCACTCCCCTGCGCAGAAATCTTTTTCATCAACTTTACGTCGACGTATGGTCCTTTTTTAAGTGAACGAGTCATATAGAAAATGCACTATACCTTGATTATTTGCGTTTTCCAACTTTTCGCCGACTGACGATGAAGACGTTGGAGTACTTCTTCGGCCGCCGCGTTTTCTGGCGTTTGCCTGCGGGTTTACCCCACATGCCATGCGGGTGGTCAACAGGATTCATAGCCGAGCCACGAACAGTCGGCCGTCTACCCATCCAGCGACTGCGCCCGGCTTTCCCAATGACAACAAGTCTATGCTCTTCATTGGACACTTCACCGACAGACGCCCATGCCGTGCTTATTATTCTGCGAACTTCGCTCGAAGGCATTTTGATGTGGGTGTATCCCGCGTCTTGCGCCACGACTTCTGCATAGATGCCGGCAGAGCGAGCGATTTTCCCACCGTTTCCCGGCTTCAACTCTACGCTGTAAACGAACGTGCCCACGGGTATGTTCGAAAGCGGCAGGCGATTTCCCGCTTTTATAGGCGCGTTCTCGGAAACAACGAACGTATCGCCGACCGCAAGCGAGCGAGGTACTACAATGTAACGCTTTGTACCGTCCTGGTATATCGCCAGCGCGATGAAAGCGCTTCTGAACGGATCATACTCTATAGAAGCGATGCGTGCTGGAATATCTTTTTTATCGAACTTAAAATCCACGTCGCGCAATCTGCGTTTGTGGCCGCCGCCATGATGGCGCATCGTGATACGTCCGAATGCATTTCTCCCGCCCGTCGAACTCTTACCCTTCATAAGAGATTTTTGTGGTTTTGCGCCGGAAAGTATCTTTCTATACTCAATTCGGCTCATGCCTCGCGTTCCCGGAGATGTTGGTTTGAGTTGTTTCATAAATGATCTTTGTTAAATGTCTAAAGCACAGGAACCAGAATTATTAAGAGCATAAAACACAGGAACCAGAACACAAATAAAACACAGAACACAAACTACCAAAAGCACAAACACCGCAATCCGTATTTCTTTCCCCATATTCGTTTATGTTTTGTGTTTTTTTCATGTTTGTGTTTTATTTGTGTTTTGTGCAATTTGTGTTTTGTGCTTTTTGAATGTGTGCATATCTGTGTTCTGTGTTTTAAGAAACGGTGATGGTTTCTCCTTTCTTGAGATAGACATACGCCTTCTTGCCTCCGGACTTCACTCCAAGACCTCCCGTACGGGCGCTGCGCTTTTGTTTTGCGGGAACGGTAACAATGTGCACCATGCGAGGCGTCACGTTATACACGGCAGACACGGCACGCGCTATCTCATGTTTCGTCGCGCTCGGCGCAACATCAAAAAGGTACGCTCCTTTCTCTGTGTGCAGGGTGGCCTTTTCCGTTATACGCGGGCGTCTGAGAATATGCGCAAATCCTTTCACGGCACGCACATTTGAGGAAGAATTATTTTGCGCAACCTTGGCTTTCCCGTCCGTAATCTTCTTGGCGGTAGCCGTTGAAAGCTCCTCTTTCTTGGAAGAGGTTGCCTGCGATGTATCTTTCTTAGTACGTCCAAAAATGGCCATAGAAATAACTTTTAGCTTCTAGTTTTTATCATCGAGGAATCCGAGGAGGAAGATGCGGGCTTTGAACGTGCTCGATTCTCAAGAAGCGCGAGAGACACTTGAGGATTCTCGATAACGATATAGGTACTGCCGAGAACAGCAACCGGGTTCAGATCGCGTGTGGCAATGCACTTCACGCTACCAATATTCCGAAAACTTTTATGCGACGCGCTCGCATCATTCGTAAGCGCTATAAGTGCGGCATTGCGCTTTTTTCCGGCAATTCTCTCAAAACCGGATAAGTTAGAGAAGGCGAGGAGTGTCTTTTTAGCATTAGCGGTCGAGGGTGCGGTGAATCCGAAAGAATCTACGAGAAGCAGTTCATTATCCCTGAGTTTGCGAGACAGAGCCATGAAAAGCGCTTTGGCGCGCATTTTCTTAGGAATTACGCGCGCATAGACTTTCTCGTTCCGTGGACCATGCGTAACGCCGCCACCTCTCCAAATTGGACTTCGGGTAGAGCCGTGCCGCGCACGTCCGGTTCCCTTCTGTTGCCACGGCTTTTTGCCTCCGCCTCGCACTTCACCGCGGAACTTCGTGTGCGCGATAGGCGTGCGGGCATTAGAAAGCATCGAGGTAACAACTTGATGCATCAGGGCGTCGTTCCACGGCACGTCAAAAACAACGGCTGGTAACTGAATTTTGCCCGCCTCCTTGCCGGTTGACGTATATAACGTTGCTTGAAGTTCTTTTTTCATAGTTGTTTTTGACGTCGCGGAATAATGCGGACATGACGCGGGATTATACAGAAGATTTCCGCGTGCGTTCTGCATTATTCGGCGTCAGTTTCGCATTTGACCGTATTTCGACAAGCGTTCCCGGTCGCCCCGGAAGTGCTCCGGATATAACGAGAGTACTCGTCGTTGGATCAATCTGAAGCACGCGAAGATTTTTTACCGTAACACGATTCCCTCCC
>Ga0076055_131_pt1 | contig 5719 bp, 3 predicted proteins | sample RifGroB1_FD_68086 | JGI IMG/M metagenome (GOLD analysis project Ga0076055, IMG submission 68086) | Parcubacteria (Kaiserbacteria) bacterium GW2011_GWB1_50_17
GATTTCGTCTTTCGAATATGCGTCTGCTGTTTGAGCGACGGATAACATGCGGGGAAGCGCTATGCGGTCGCCCGGCTTGAGCGTGTCAAGCCGATCCCACCCTCTGAACGTCAAGAACGGATGATTCCCGGATGCCTTGATGATTCGTCCGCTCCGTACACGCAGTTCATAAAGCTGTTTCTTGCCGCTTGAAAAGACGCGCGATATTGAAAGCGGCGCGAGCCGATAATCCGCAGTGAGAGAGTGGATCGGAATGTTCGTCTCTCCAACCAAATCTTTAATGGCGATGCGCTCACCGGTGTCTGCGCGCGTAAGAAGGGTGTCTCCTGCAAGACAGCCACTGTCACGCAGGTCGGAAAGACGCGGCCGGCCGCGTCTAGTCTCCACTGCGCGCGAAAGTTGCGAGAGGGCAAGAACGGGAATATCAAGCTCGCGAGCCATGCCTTTGAGCGCGCGGGAAATCTCCGTTACCTGCTGGACCATGGAATCGCCGCCTTTGGTGTGTGTCGGAGTAATGTCGTCAATATAAATAGGCGCTTCGGCAAGAACACTCATACCCTCCTGGAGTCGTTCAAATTCCTCCTCACTTTTAATTTTTCCTGTGCGAAGACGCCATGAATTAACACCAGCTTGCGCGGCGAGCATGCGATCGACCAACTGTTGGGAACTCATCTCAAGAGAGAAAACGGCCGTTGATGTTCCGTGTTTTGTTGCACTTAATCTTGCGATATCCAAAGCGAGCGCGGTTTTTCCCATTGAAGGACGGGCGGCAAGAAGAATGAGGTCGGATTTTTGAAGACCAGCCAACAGATTATCAAGCTGGGCGAAGCCCGTCGGAACACCGCGCAGAGTACCTTCGTGTTTCTGAAGCCGTTCAAGCCGTTCCCATGCCTCCGTGAGCTCGTCTTTGATGGTGCTGAACGAACGTAGCATTGGAGTTTGCGTAACTGAAAAAACAGCCGCTTGCGCCTCGTCGAGAACCTCCTCAACTTCGCGATCTTCTTGGAATCCAAGCTCGCCTATTTTTGCCGCGGCATCGAGTAGCGCACGCAAGACGAATTTTGTTTGAACACTTTCTGCATAATGCCGCGCACTTCCCGGAGAAGCGGCTGCGCTCGTGAGCTCGCCCAAAAATGCCGCTCCGCCGATTTCGGTAAGCTGTTTGCGTTCTTTAAGTTTTCCCGAAACGGTTACGACATCTATCGGCTCACTCTTTGCATAGAGTGAGAGCATCGCGTCAAAAACGATGCGGTGTTTGCCTGCGTAGAATGAATCCACCCCGACCAAATCGGCGACTTCATACATTGCGTTCTGATTCAGAAGAAGAGCGCCGAGGAGCGCACGCTCCATCTCGGTATCTTGTGGCGGGATACGGAGAGCTTTTTCAACCATACGGCGATGATATCATGAGAAGGTTTCCCATAAGGGAGAAGTATTTCTCAAATTTGGGGTTTTCGTGTGGAAAAAGAATATTAGGAGGCGCAGGGCGCTCACTACTCATCGATTGTGATCCTTCCACGCCTTTTTGAAGGCGCGTATCGATATATCACTGTGCTATGCACATTGACACTACCCCACCTACTTGATATAAGGTAAGACACGGTATATATTGTGCGTCAACTATGCCCTCTATGCTTACTATTTCACCAAAATCAGTTACAAAAGACCTGCTCTCGGGATTGCCGGAGCGTTCTCGCAAGGTTCTAACGGACCGCTTTGGGCTCTCTCCGAAGGGGGAGATGCGCACATTGGATGCCATCGGAAAGGAATACAGCATCACGCGCGAGCGCATCCGCCAAATCGAGAGTCATGGCTTGAATGCGGTCAGGGAGTCGGAAGCATACGGCGCTCACTCGGGTGCTTGGGAAGATCTCAAACGGGTCATCCATGAGCTGGGCGGTGTTGTTCCGGAGGAAAGCATTCTTCGGGAACTTTCGAAGAACGAAACGGAACGCAATCACATACTCTTTCTTTTGACGGTTGGGCATCATTTCGGTGATCGGCGCGAGAATGTGCACTTCAAAACACGATGGCATGCGGATGAATCGCTTGCAGAGTCCGTCGAACGTGCGCTGTCACACTTACATGAGGCAGTCGATGTGGAGTTCCTTACACCGGAAGAAGAGTTTTTGGGTTTATTCGCGAAATTTCTCAAGCAAGAGGGCGTGAAGAATCGTTCGAGGGAGGTCCTCATGCGCTGGCTTCTCATCTCTAAACGGGTGGGAAGGAATCCGTTGGGTGAGTGGGGGCGCGTCGAATCGCCGCATGTACGAATAAAGAACACGCGCGATTTCGCCTACCTGACACTAAAGCGCCATGGTTCGCCGATGCATTTCATAGAAGTCGCCAAAAACGTCGAAAAACTTTTCGAGCGAAAGGCGCATCCGGCAACGACACACAATGAGCTCATTAAAGATAATCGTTTTGTTCTCGTTGGTCGCGGCCTCTATGCGCTTAAGGAGTGGGGCTATGAACCGGGAGTCGTGCGCGACGTCATCAGAAGCATACTGGAGCGCGAAGAGGCGCTTTCACGCGACGAAATAATAGAGCGCGTGAAGCGGGAACGCTATGTGAAAGACGCGACCATCGCGGTCAATCTTCAGAACGGAATGTTCATTCGTCTTCCGGATGGCAAATACACACTCGTAAAGTAGCGTTCGACGATTCTTCCAAGGCGGGTATTTTTGCGTTGATCTTCCACACTTTTGCCTTTGTTTTCGGCTCTTTTGCATTATCATAGATGCATGGCTCTGAATTTCGAACAGGAGGAAATAATAACATCAGCGGTTTTTAAGGGCCGCATCGGGGACCTGCTGTCATTCGATTTTCACACCATAGTCGACGATTTCTTTGGAGGATTTTGGGGTATCTCACGCGGTCTTCTTTTGAGCATTTTGTTCGCAGGACTTCTCGGCATACTTTGGCGATTAATACCCAACTTGCCGCTTTTCGCATTCGAGTGGGTGTTCGGCACGCTCCCGATATGGCTCCCGGTAGTCTCCGTTATTGGCGGGTGGAAAGCATGGATTTGGTATACACGTGCGTCTTTCATCGCCGGTCTTGACAATATGCTTTTGGAAGTAAAGTTCCCGCGCGACATCGTAAAATCTCCGCGCGCAATGGAGGAGGTTCTTACGAAGCTATGGACGGACTCGGGCGAGACCACGTTCTTTAATCGCGTGTTCCAGGGACAAGCGCGTCCATGGTTCTCTCTTGAGATGGCTTCGTTCGGCGGTGAAGTACACTTCTATATCTGGTGCCGACGGGAATGGCGCGAGGTTGTGGAATCGGCAATGTACGCGCAGTATCCTGAAGTTGAGCTTACGGAAGCGGAAGACTATGCGTCAAAATTTGCATACGATCCTGATGTGCACGAATGTTTTTGCACGGATTGGCGCTACGAGCCGCGCAATGACGCGTACCAATTCCGCTCCTACATAGATTTTGAGCTGGATACGGACCCGAAAGAAGAATACAAAGTGGATCCTTTAGCGCAAGTCATTGAGCGTTTGAGTTCCATAAAACCGGAAGAACAAATGTGGATGCAGATAATAATCACGCAGTGCAGTGACCAGCGACGCAAAAAAGGAACGTTGTTTGGGACAGAGAGCAGATACATCGGACTTCTCAAGGATGAGATAGAAAAGATACGCAAGGAAGCTGCGGGAGGCGAGGGTGCGGCCATGCCGTCTGAAGCATGGCGGCGTGGCGCCCGTGTTCCACAATTTCGTCAATCAGAGCAAGTAAAAGCGATAGACCGAAACATGGGCAAGCTCCCTTTCAACGTCGGCGCGCGCGGTGTCTATATCGCTCCTCCGGATACTTTCAGTTCCGCAAGCTACACAGGCATTCGTTGGATATGGCGTCCTATAGCGAACCCGCAATGGGGAAACCAGATGCGTCCGCGTCGCTGGCATAACCCATTCGATTATCCATGGCAAGATCTTTGGGATATGCGTTGGATTACCATGGCGCAGCGATTCTTTGATTGTTATCGTCGTCGAGCGCATTTCTATACGCCGTGGGTCTTACCACATAACATGATGTCGGTGGAAGCTCTCGCGACACTGTGGCACCCGCCGTCTTCAGCGATTACAAGCCCCGGTCTTGAACGTATTCCGGCAAAGAAGGCAGAACCGCCTCCCAATTTGCCGAAATGATTTTTGTCCCAATTGATACACGAGTCATTTATAGATTGACACTTTTTCCCAATGAAGAACTTTAATAATATTTTAAAAAAGGCGCTGGATAAGACGCATGTCGTCATTGAGAAATTCCTTTCGTATTCGCGCGAAAATGCGAATCAACGCACGCTCATCATTGTTCCCGTCATCGTTGTCGTCATACTTATCCCATATCTTGTCTTTATACGACCACCGAGCGCATTTCCCGCCGGCGAACTCGTCGAAATACCAGAGGGGCTGTCTCTCTCCGAGATAGCGGAGCTTCTTGAGCGCGAACAGGTCGTACGTTCAGCGACCCTTTTTCGTTCCGCCGTGTACGTTTTTGGACGGGAAAGAAACGTGAAATTCGGGGACTACTTTTTCAAAGAACCGCGTAATGCGTTCATTGTCGCGCGTGCACTTTCATACGGAGTCTATGGATTAGAGCCCATACGAATACGTGTTTCCGAGGGAACCATGGTGCGCGAAATGGCTTCATTGTTCGCCGTGTATCTGAAACGTTTCGATGAAGAGCGATTTCTTTCGGAGGCGAGACCGATGGAAGGTTATTTATTTCCTGATACCTACTTCTTTCTTCCGAATGCGGACGATCGTCTGGTCTTGCGCACGTTGCGGCAAAGTTTTTACTCTCGCACGGTCGAACTTGAGGAAGAGATATCGGCATCCGGAAGGTCTCTGGAAGACATTGTCATTAACGCGGTGTTCCTTTACTCACTTGGCAGGACCACGTTTGAGCTTACGAGTGCTGATCTTGCGAGCGATTCGCCGTATAACACATATCGCGTTCGCGGCCTCCCCCCGACCCCCATCGGAAGCCCATCGTTCGATTCGCTCCGTGCGGCCGTAACGCCTATCAAAAGCGATTATTTATACTATCTTGCTGATCGCAATAACGTGACGCATTTTAGCGAAACGTACGAGAAACATGTGGAGAAGAAGCGGTTGTATTTGGGAGGGTAGTCGCAAGCCCTGCAGGTGTTTCTCGGGGTCACTATCTCCGCCTGCTGGCGGAGCGTTGCCTCTCGTTGTCCGGGGTCGGCAGACGACGCGCTACGAGACACCCCTCAAAACACCTGCAGAGCTCGCTTCCTACCTCCGTGGGGTGGTAGGGTTGGGGAATGCAGAAAGTATTTGTGGGACTATCTGGTGGCGTTGATTCGGCTGTCTCAGCCGCTCTTTTGAAGAGTAAAGGATACGATGTGGTCGGTGCTTTCATAAAAATATGGCAACCGGAATTTATCGAATGCACGTGGCGGGAGGACAGATTGGACGCAATGCGCGTTGCGATTGCTCTTGGCATTCCGTTCAAAGAGATTGATCTTTCCGAGAGCTACAAAAAACGCGTTGTTGAAGAAATGCTCAAACTTTACGCTATGGGCGTGACACCCAATCCAGATGTTCTTTGCAATCACTACATTAAGTTCGGAGATTTCCTTGACTGGGCCGAGAGTGAGGGAGCCGACCGCATTGCGACAGGACACTACGCCCGCATTCAAGAGAATAACGACTTACGAAGTCGTTATTTACTGCGAGGG
>Ga0076055_136_pt1 | contig 5175 bp, 7 predicted proteins | sample RifGroB1_FD_68086 | JGI IMG/M metagenome (GOLD analysis project Ga0076055, IMG submission 68086) | Parcubacteria (Kaiserbacteria) bacterium GW2011_GWB1_50_17
ATTTCAAGCGAGCTTATTGTGAAGGGGAAAGGTGGAACGCTCCGGCGCGCAATTCATCCTGCTGTTTCAGTTTCGGTTGACAGCAGTACTGTTACCGTCACCCCCGTTAAAAACAACCGTCTTGCGCGCGCACTGTGGGGCACGTATGCTGCGCACGTTCGTAATATGATTTCCGGCGTAACACAGCCGTTTACGAAGAATCTTATGGTAGAAGGAATAGGATATCGAGCGGAACTTGCCGGAAAACAGTTGAAACTCTCAGTTGGTTTTTCACACCCGGTACTCGTCACTGTTCCTGAAGGTATTGCTGTTTCGGTAGATAAGAACAACATTTCCATTTCCGGAGCCGATAAAGAGCAAGTGGGGCAATTTGCCGCAGAGATCCGCGCTGTTAGGAAGCCGGAACCATATAAGGGCAAGGGAATACGATATGAAGGTGAGGTAATTCGAATGAAACAAGGTAAAAAGGCAGCTGCGGCTTCAGCGTAGTATATAGGACTTTTAATTAACGGTATGACAACATCATTGACCAAAATAGAGCAACGAGATCGTCGTCATCGACGCGTGCGCGCGAAAGTTGTGGGCACCGAAAAACGCCCTCGCCTTTCTGTACATAAGTCCAACACACGTCTTGTGGCTCAAGTAATTGACGATACAAAGGGTGTCACGATAGCATTTATTTCATCTGCGGATGAAAACGGCGCAACACCACGTGAGCGGGCGGAGAATGCCGCCATTACTCTCGCAAAACATGCTCTGGAAAAAGGGGTCAAAAAAGTAGTCTTTGATCGCGGCGGGTTCCAATATCTTGGAACGATAAAGGCATTTGCAGATGCGGCCCGAAAGGCCGGTTTGGACTTTTAATACGATATGATATCTGAATTTACAGCAAAAAAAGAAGAAATCATTGCCGTTCCCGGTGAAGAAACGGCAAGCGTATCTATGGAAGAATCGAGTGCCGATTCTTCTTCCTCATCAAAACAAGATGTGCGACCAGCGCGTGGACGTAGAGGTGCTCCACAACGAGGACGTGGCGGCACTCGACGTACTCCGCGGGGCGGACGTGACGGAGCTAGGAGTGAATTTGATCAGAAACTTATCGGCATCCGCCGCGTCGCACGTGTTATGGCCGGCGGTCGGCGCTTCAATTTCAGTGTGGCGATGGTCTTGGGCGATAAAAAGGGTAGGGTGGGCGTTGGATTGGGGAAAGCGTCCGACACCGCGCTTGCCATAGAAAAAGCGATGCGTGACGCCAAACGCAACATGCTGACGCTTGAACTCACGAAAAGTAACAGCATTAAGCACGACGTGGAGGCGAAGTATTGCGCATCGGTTGTCGCGATACGCCCTTCGTCCGGGAGCGGCCTGGTCGCGGGTTCGAGCGTACGTGCGGTTCTTGAACTTGGCGGTGTCACTGACGTGACCGCAAAGTTGCTTTCACGCAGTAAAAACGCCATCAACAATGCTCGTGCCGCCGTTGAAGCGCTTCGGAAAATCAGTAAACGGCCGACGGCGAGTACAAATAAATAAATTTGCGTAAAAAATTATGACAGGACTACATACACTCAAAAGAATGACGATGCGCTCGAAGAAGCGCGTTGGTCGCGGCCAGTCGAGCGGCCGTGGTAAGACCTCGGGTCGCGGCACTAAGGGTCAGAATGCTCGTGCAGGCCGAAAGAAACGGCCGGAGATGCGCGATATCATTAAAAAGATTCCCAAGCGGCGGGGTTTCGGAAAAAACCGCGGTCGCTCTGTAGTAGGTGATCGCTCGCGTGCAATTCCTGTTTCTCTCGCGCGCATAGAACCGTTTTTCACTGCAGGCGAAGAAATAACATCAGCGCTTCTTGCCGAGCGTCTGCATCTGCGTACGCACGGGAAGAAACCGTTTGTTAAGGTCATAGGAGGAGGCGTTCTGTCGAAAAAACTTTCGTTCAAAGGGGTTACGGTCTCTGCTTCCACTCGCATCGTTATCGAGAACGCCGGGGGGAGTATCATATAACATATGTGGGACGCTTTCGTACGCAAAATTAAGCTCGTTATCGAAGACGAAACATTGCGCAATCGGGTCTTTTTCGTCCTGTCCGCTCTCGTAGTCTTCCGTATTCTTGCGGCTATTCCCATTCCCGGCATCAACGTCGTCGAGCTCCAAAATCTTCTTAGCGGGAATCAATTCCTCGGACTCCTCAATGTATTTTCAGGCGGCGGTTTCTCCAATCTTTCCATCATGATGATAGGTGTGGCGCCATACATAACCGCCGCTATCATTATGCAACTTTCGACCGTTCTATCGCCGAAACTCAAGTCAATGTATCAGGAAGAGGGCGATGCGGGACGCGCGCGATTTATGCAATATGCGCGGTATCTCACCGTGCCGCTTGCGTTCATTCAGGCGTTCGGTTTTCTTATACTGTTGCGTCAAAACGGCATCGTGCCTCCTCTGGATCCCCTGCAGATGTTCGCAAATATTATGGTCATAGCGGCGGGAGCGCTTCTTATTATGTGGATAGGGGAGCTCATAACGGAATTCGGCGTAGGTAACGGAGTTTCCATCATCATCTTCGCAGGTATCGTGGCTTCTATCCCTTCCGCATTCGCTCAACTCCTCTTTGCCTTTGACGTGTCGCAACTTCCGGCTTATATCGGCTTCGCCGCCGCCGCGGTTCTCATAACGGCGGGAGTCGTATTTATCACCGAATCGGAGCGACCCATCCCTGTGACGTATGCTCGACGCGTGCGCGGTTCGAAGGTTTTAGGCGGTATATCCACGTACCTCCCCATTCGCGTTAATCAGGCCGGAGTACTCCCGATTATATTCGCCCTCTCCTTCCTCCTGTTCCCGCAGATGATTGCTTCATTTCTTGCTCAAAGTTCGGTTACACTACTCTCGGTACCTGCGACCGTGGTTGCCAATGCGCTCTCGAACAATTGGATCTACGGCGCTCTCTACTTTGTCCTCGTGTTCGTGTTTACTTATTTCTACACGGCGATCACATTCGAGCCGAATCAAATAGCCAAGAATCTCCAGAAAAACGGCGCTTTCATTCCAGGTGTGAGACCGGGAAATAACACGGCGGAGTACCTTGGCACTATAATCACGCGTATCACCTTGGTCGGCGCCTCGTTTCTTGGTGCGGTCGCAGTTTTTCCCATCGTTATACAGGGCATTACCGGTATAACGACATTTACCATTGGCGGCACGGCGCTCTTGATAGCCGTAATGGTAGTTCTCGATGTCATAAAGAAGATTGACGCTCAGACATCCATCAGGGAATACTAAAACAAGAGAAAAGTAAAAATTTAGAAGTAAGAAGTAAAAAGTAGATTTCAATTATACTTTTTCCTTTTTACCTGTTACTTTTTACTTCATGACGAGGCAAGTTGTTGTCATCGCAGGTCCCTCCGGGAGTGGCAAGAATGTTCTCATTGCAGAGATAGTACGTCGGCATCCGAATTGCACGCGACTCGTCACCGTCACCACGCGCGCGAAGCGTCCCGGAGAGCAGGAGGGTAAGGATTACCATTTCTTCTCGCAGGAGCGTTTTGACAAAGAACGCGCCTCCGGCAATATACCGGAGCATCGTTTCGTTCCCGGACTCGGCACTTACTACGGGACATATCTTCCGGACCTCGAAAAGAAAATCGCGCAAGNAAGGTACGATGCGACCACAATCTTCATAATGCCGGAATCTATCGGGCAATTTAAGAAGCGTCTGCGTGCGCGTTCTCCGGAATGGTCGCACGAGGAATTCGAAGAACGCATGCGTATTACCGAGGAAGAACTGCGTGTTCACGCACCGCAGTATGACTATCGCGTCATGAATGCTGACGGCATGCTCGGGGAAACGGCTGATGATGTCGTGGCCATACTACGAAAAGAGGGTTATACTCTCGCATAATCATGCCCCCGATCACCGTAGTGTTTTTCGGTATCTCCGGCTCTGGCAAAGGGACGCAGGCCGATATGTTAGAACGTTTCCTTGGGAAGCGTGATCCGTCGCGCAGTGTAACTCGTGCAGAAATGGGTTCACTTGCTAGAGAATTCATGAAAACTGACACTTCGCTTGCAAAGCGGACGACCGATATTGTGTCCTCCGGCGGTCTACTGCCTTCATTTATACCCGTGTACCTCCTTATATCAACCGATCTTTTACCGGCTCCGAACATCTTATTTTGGACGGCACTTGCAGAAGGCTGGATCAATCGCGTGCGGCGGATGATATCGCTCGTTTCTATGGTCGTTCGAGTTTGCACGCGCTTATGATTACACTTTCGAAAGATGCCGCGCGTACGCGACTAATCGGGCGAGGACGACATGACGACGCTACGGAGGAAGCGCTTGAGCGACGCTTTGCTTGGTTTGAGAAGGATGTTATCCCATCGTTCGAAACTCTCAAGGAATGCGGCTGGACTGGTCATGAAATAGATGGAGAACCGGACGTGGATACTGTCCACCAAAGCATTCTTGCATCTCTCGACATAGAACGATGATTCCCGCCCTTTCTATTCAGTCGAGACATTCGTTTCGTATTATGAGCGTAGAAAAGGCGGGATGATTGCTCGAACTCCGGAGGAGATACAGTTACTGCGAGAAGGCGGTAGACGTCTCGCGCAACATGTGCGCGTGCTGTGTGAGATGGTAAAGCCGGGTGTTGCTTCGGCGGATATTGAAACGAAAGCACGCGAGATGGTCGCGCATGATGGCGACGAAATGGCTTTTTTTGGATACAAGGGGAAAAAGGGGGAGCAAGGATTCCCTTCGGGAGTATGTGTTTCCGTAAATGACGTTATCGTCCATTCACCGGCCGGTCAAAACGGTTCTGTTTTTGGTGAGGGTGATGTTGTATGCATTGACTTTGGAATAAAGCACAAAGGATTTTTCACTGATCATGCACAGACGGTTATTGTAGGAGAAGGTTCTCCGGAAGATAAGCGACTCGTCTCCGGTACATATGAAGCGCTAGAGGCGGGTATTGCGCAGGCGCGCGTCGGCTCGACGACTGGAGATATTGGGTACGCGGTCGAACGCGTTGCGCAAAAATATGGTTTTGGATTTCCTCGCAACCTTGCCGGTCATGGCGTAGGTCGGGCAATCCACGAAGAGCCGCATGTGCCGAATTTCGGGGTGCCCGGTAGTGGTGCAAAATTAGCAGAAGGACTCGTCATTGCAATAGAGCC